>ERZ1026968.18-NODE-18-length-98057-cov-10.894114_pt1 | contig 98057 bp, 95 predicted proteins | sample MGYA00519295_ERZ1026968 | MGnify/ENA primary metagenome ERZ1026968 (study PRJEB26926, sample SAMN06164480) | human gut metagenome | biome: ENVO:00009003; feature: ENVO:2100002; material: ENVO:00002003 | host: Homo sapiens | place: USA | collected 2012 ...
ACGAGATTCGCCTTAGTCTCGTGGGCTCGGAGATGTGTATAAGAGACAGGACTTGGCCCTGCCCCTGAAGCGCCCACATGGCGGTCCACAGTCGGTCATGCGGTCGGAACCGGGAGCGGGTTCGCCGTTACTCTCCGGGGAGCTATCACCGGCCAAAAATCCTCCAGGCCGGACACCAAACCCTGTCGATGCATCTCCTGATACAGAAGCGAGTCCAGTATCATCAAAGCAAAACTTCCATAGAATTCTGCCTTGCGCACTTTCGCAAATGTACGCTGTTCTTCCGTAAGTTCTCCCTTCTTCTCATCACAGAGGAAGAGCATCACAGCCCCTTCATCGATGGACTCATCGTGGGTCTGATTCCAGCGGTTGATGATGTACCACTTGGCGCTGACCGTGCGCCGGACGGACAAACTGGGTGTCTGCTCAATCAGGCCGTCTGCCATCTGTGTCAACATCGCTCACCTCTCTCCTTTCGCTCCTGCGCTTCCCTGCGCTTTTCCGCCCGCCACCGCTCCCGCGCCAGGTCAGCTTCGCTGAGCTGGCGCTCATGGAACTGATCGATGGCCATTTGAATGGGCAGGATGGTGTAGAGCAGACATCCGTTCTGTCTGCGGCCATCTTTGGTGGTGATGGTGGTCCGTTCGGTGCGGATGAGCCCCCGTTCCTCAAGTTCCATCACATATTTGCGCACCGTGTTCACGCTCATTCCCACAGCCTCACCAATGGTTCGGTAACTGACCAGGCACTGGTAGGTCTCTCGGTTTTCCCGGCGGAGGAGAAATCCATAGACCGCGATGGCCCCGGGAGACAGGCCCAAAGAATAAATCTCGTTGGGCAACGGGAAATAGTTTTTGATGTGATCGCGCTTGGGCCAGTTCTGTTTCCTCATTTGGCGCCTCCTGACTGTTCCTTCGCCCACCGGATGAACTTCTCTTTCGGTACTACCATGCGGCTGCCGACCCTGAGCACAGGGAAGCCGGGTTCATGCATCACCTCGTAGGCGGTGGAGATGGACACGCCCAGCACCTGTGACAACAGATTTGCGTTGAGGAACAGTGGCAGATCATCGTAGTTTTTGCACTGTGATGTTTTCATTTCAATACCTCCGATCCAGTTTTTGTTCTGAAAATTCTTCTTGCGTTTCGGAGGTTGCTCTGGTAAACTGAACAGCAGATCAGGCTGTGTTTTCCGAAACGCAGCGGGCCGCTGAACTGTTGCCGCAGTTCAGTGGTCTTTTTTTGACTATATTTTGCTTGCCGACCATGCACCATACCCGTTCCTGCCCTGCGGCCTTGCTTGACACGCACAGCGTTTTCTTCTGCCTTGATGCGCTTTGCTGCCCGCCCCAATCGCAGCGTCCTGGCGGCACTTCCCCGGCAAGTATCATCTCTGGTGATGGGTATTCTGTTTTCAAGGTTCTCTGGAGTGCTTTCAGACATTTTTCCATTGACAAAATGTCTGTCCAGTGTTAGACTTACCCTAAAATATATTAGACAGTCTACCGTGGAGTTATCTTAACACGGCAAATTATCTTTGTCAAGACTATTTTAATTCCCATTTTCGATAAGTCTAATTCAGGAGGCCGACAATGTGGTACGCTAAAATGTATTTCTCCGAAAAGAAAGAGTTTTTTCAATACGATCCCGCCGGAATTCAGGGAGCGCCCTCAACCTGTCGGGAACTCCCATTTTTAGAGAGCCTCCTCTCTTTTTTGGAGATGGACTGTGATGCGCTCACGCCAGTCCTTCAAAAAATTTCCGAACACTGGAGCCGACTGATTATGGAGGATGACCGGCAGGCCGGTACAGACGCCATGGCGGAGCTGGGACAACTGAGCAGTCAACACATCTATCTGCAGCTGTTGTACGTGAGCTGGTACGACCGGTTTTCCAGAATGGGCGCCTGTGGTGACCGAGGCAGTGCAGAGGACCGGCAGATGCTGGACGAGTTGAAGGCCCTCCCGGAATTGCTCCCCCGGTACCAGAAACAGGTACAGAAATTCTTTGATTTGGTTCTGGATGTAGACAGTGCGGGACGCGACCCCCAACAGCAGGCATCCCTGCAATATCTTTATAACGCGCCAAAAGATCCGGAGCTGTTTGTCTTTCGCCCGATCCCTCTGAGCTTTGAGCCGGTGGAGCCTGAGCGGTGTTCGCAGGTTTTGTACTCTGCCAGCATCTCAGACATGATCGACTATTCTCTGCGCAGCTGCGTGGAGCGGGGTATCACGGTGCGGCGCTGTAAGAACTGCGGCCGCTGGTTCCCGCAGACCGGCCGAGTCAGCGCGGAGTACTGTGAGCGTCCGGTGCCCAGAGGACAGCAGACCTGCCGTGAGGCTGGAGCCTTCCAGCAGTGGACAAAGAAACAGTCTGACGATCCGGTATTCAAGGCCTACCGCAAGGAGTATAAGAAGCGTTTTGCCTGGATTAAAGCCGGACGTATCTCCGATACGGATTTCTACGCCTGGAGCGAACAGGCCAGAGAGATGAAAAAGAAGTGTGACCGGGATGTCATCACACTGGAGGAATATGTGGAGTGGCTGAAGCACTCTTGAAAAAAGACTACGGGATCGGCCTTTCGGCTGATCCCGTAGTCTTTGACTATTGATCTGTAATTTTTGAGCTGCTTCTCATAATCAGCACTGCAGCACCGCTACATCTTCCGGACTGAATCCGTAGATGCGATTGCTTATGGACTCGTAAATATCTGTAGTTGGGAAATATAGGCCTGCGCCGGCACCTACAAACCGCCACCTCCTCTTGGCAAATAAACAATATCACTGAAAGCAGGAAATACTACTGAAAAGAATCGAACCCATCATTTTATTTTTCTCTGTTTGGGGGCAGTCAGATCATAGCTCATATCCAACAGCCATTTAATTCTGTCTGCATTCACCGTGCCGTCCAAAGCGATGGTGATCCAGTTGGTTTTATTCATATGATACGCAGGGAAAAATCCAGCATCAGAGCGGAGGGATCCAATCAGGATGGGATTGCACTTTACATTTAGAACATCGATCATTCCATCTTCCCGCAGCCCCAGTTTTTCCTTTGGGATGTTCATAGCAACAGCAAACCATTTTTGATTGCCGGAATGCCGGAACACCGCATATTCGGGATATGACAACCATGGATACTCCGCTTCCGCACCGTAAATTTGGGTAATATATGCTTCTAATTCTTGTCTGTTCACCTTTCCTGCACCTCAATACTCGACTGCATTAAATTTTAGCTCTGGCCAAGTACCGTTTCAGCAGGAAAGCGCAGAAGTAAGGGAATGTATAGATATCATCGCTGTATCCAACATTTCCGCCGGTAAACTTGATTCCGCAATGGATATCCCCATACTTTTCGCTGCTGATCAGCGTTCTCATGGATTTGGCAGTTCCGTTCTTCGCCTTTACTTCAACCGGGATCAGGGAGCTTGCCGTTCGGACAAAAAAGTCCTGCTCCAGAGAGGAGTCATCCCGCTTGTAGTAATAGAGCTTATATCCGGCTTTGACCAATGCTTCTCCAACAACATTTTCATAGAGAGCGCCTTTGTATACACCCAGGTTTTTATTGGCTCTTAAGTCCTCTTGGGCTTCTTCGTCAAGCATGGCCACAAGCAGACCGCTGTCCGCAAAGTAGATCTTGTACTTTGTGTCATCATAATTGCCCTGGAGAGGGAGTTCGGGAAAATTCAGACAGTAGCAGATATTGACCATCCCCGCGTCATCCAGCCACTCGATACAGCCACGATATTCGCGGAAGCGGGCACCGGAAGCAACTTTGGAGATTTGGAACTTTTTATTATCCTTTGCCAACTGAGCAGGGATGTGGTTGAACACATTCAAGATCCTTGTTTGGTCCATACCTTCGGCGTATTTGCGAATGTCCTCTTTATAGTCTGCAATGAGCTGCCGCTGAACCTCAAGCGAGCCTTCAAAGGTACCCTTTGCAACGAATTCCCGAACGACCGCAGGCATACCGCCCAAAATGCAGTAGTCAAGGAACAACTCGCTACACACCGACATTTCCAATTCATTGAAAGGGGTAAGATTACGCATGTGATCCAGTATATCCTCAATAAAGCTGTCATCATAGCCTTTGGCCCACAGGAATTCTTCGAAGTCCATAGAATACATTTCATAGTCGGATTTGTAGCCAACACTGTTGCTTTCAATTTTCCGATCGTTGATGCCCAGCATCGAGCCGCTGCAAATTACATCGAACCTTTCATCGATTTTAAAGAATTTCAGTACCGTAGCAATATCCGGAAACGCCTGCAGCTCATCAAAGAATATCAGCGTCTCGCCCTCTATGAACCGCTTGGACGGATCCATTCTGGAAATGTTCTTGATGATGTCCTCTGCCTTGTATCCGTCTGTCGTGATCATCTTGTACTTCGGTTCCTCCACGAAGTTGATGTAAATCACGCTCTTGTAATTCAGCTCGCCAAATCGCTTGATCGACTCAGTCTTGCCTACCTGACGGGGGCCCTTGACGATCAACGGTTTTCTATCTGGATTCATTTTCCAAGCTGCAAGGAAAGCATCGATTTTTCGTTTCAGGTAAAGCATATCTGTCACCTCCTTGGCTATTATTATAGCGGCAGCACTCGTAGGAATCAATCAAAGCCACAAAAAATGAGTAAAATTTTTCTTCTTTTTCACATTTTATGATCTAGATTTAGATGTAAACCGCACAAAAAACTGTTCTTCAGATTGAGCGCATTGTCTGGAATTGTGCGAGATGGTTTATTCTTTGTTTATGCGGCACATTTTCTGCGCTATCCTATGCTGCTGATTTTATTACCGGTTCCATACATGTCCTTGGCGTAGGTAGCCTCGCCTGCCCCCTGGCATTCCAGCCAACTGCATCTGGAGACACAGACCATATTGCCAGGCTGATGGCTTATCTTTGTTTGTGCCGGGGCAGGTTCTGCCATGAATTCTGATTCTAATGTCGGGAGTACTTCGGGTGCTACGGTCGTTTTCACAAGCACAGGCTCCGTTTTATAGAGTGAACCGGCCTGTAGGACTTCAACCTCTTCTTCCTGTGTAGGAGGTGCGGCTTCTGCTTCCGCTTTGGCCCACGTGACAGTCGGGGCTGGGGCGCTTACGGCAGGAGGCTTAGGCTACATGGGTGTTTGACCGTCGCATTTTGCATCCAAATAGCGGCACGCAGAACCAGATAGGCGGTAATTACGGCCTGTCATGATGAGCTTTTCATTTTGTCTTCTTTTCCTTCTTAAATACAAGACGAGCGCCTAATCTCTCCGCCGATTGGCAGGAGACTGAGCGCTCATTCTTGTAATGATTCAGTTCTACAGAAAGAGGAAACTGTCGATAGCAGTGTCCTCCACAATGCGATCCTTGGCGTCGATGATCTGCAGCACCAGCCAACACTCCGGTTTCTCCCACGCTTCGATGAGCACCTGGTGGCACTCCTCGATTTCCTGGTTCTGCTATGGGAACTTCGGGGGGGTGTAGAAACAGTCGTATAAATCTTTAAGCAGCTTTCAAATCTGTTTCTGATAAATGTGAAAACTGTCTCTCTAATTTGAACCACGAGGCACTTGATTCGAAATCGACCGGGACACGGCAGCGTGTAAGCCTGAATTAAAATCTCTAAGAAAAACGCTGAGGAAATTCACTTCTGCAGAAATCATTAAAATCCGCAATATTTAGAAAGCTCAGCAATACCGTGAGTAATTGTTCAAATGATTCTTTAGTACAAAAAAGAGGATAAACATGGCCGTACACAACTCTGTTCCAACCATTTTCATCATTTTTGATTTGTGTATATTTGAAATACTTCTTTGTTTCTCAAGCAACATCACATATTCCAGATTTCCTTGATTTTGTTCTATTGCAAGCTTGATCAGTGCCATTCCGGCCCGGATTTTTACGGACTCTTTATTGCGGTCAAACAAAGGAATTCCATAGTCAGATGTAGTCGTTCGTATTAGCTCTTTTAAATATGAGTATGCGAATGGCGTTAATGTGGAATAGGAGTCCGGAAATTTCCTGCAAATTATTCCGCAATGCCCCAATCTGGTAGCCAATTCCAAAAATGAGCATAGCTTAAGATTTCATCAAAATCTTCCCAAACTGACATTGATGTCTCCCTGTACCCATCGGTACTATATTTCAGCCAAGCCGCTGAGTTAAATCTATTTAAATCGATGTCTTCACTTCAAGTGCTGATCCCAGTACACTTAATAAAAGCTTTTTAGTTGCTTCTGCATCATCACCAAAGGCAAACGGTACCTGAAGGATTTGTAACGGAATTTTAGGAGCATCATTTCCAGCACCAGCGTGGATGTTAAACACTACCTCTGTTTCGTCGGGTAATGTCCCGCGGTACAAAGGATAAAGAAGAAACAGACGCTTTGCACCTCGGCGGTTCGCATAAATTGCCATTTGCTTCATATCGGCATCTGAAATTCCCAAACGATCACTGTCTTTTTTAATTCTGGAGAGTCTCTCTATTTCCTTATATTTTGTATCCAAAATGATAATCGTATCTTCAATTTGTACAACAATGTCTTCTTTAAGAAGAAAACGATTGCCTACAACTTCCCCGTCAACTACCAGTTCAGCTAAATACAGATCTCGTGCTTGGGTGGAAATTTTTGCATTTTCCTTGAAGCTTCGACTTATAAAACCTCCAATGAATCCCTCGAAAAGCAGCTCTGCAGGAAAGAGGAAACAAAGCGCTTCAGATACACCCATATTATATGAGGATACTTTATTCAGCAGAAACATTTTGCTCATGCTGAGAATGATCGTGTAGTTTGCCTGGAGGGAATTCAGGTGAACTGTATCACAATCATATGGAGTACAGTTAACATCGCTTACATCTCCCAACTTCATCAATATATCGTGTATGATGCATCGGTTATGTATCTGTTTTGTCAGTCCATTAAGCATCTTACAGGTATATTTGATGATTCGATTCAGCCGGTTGTCAAAAACAAAACTCGAATAGGTATACTGAAGTTTATCCCAATGACCGGCAGGATATTTTCGTACCGCATAGTCTTTAAAATCAATTTTCCCTTTAGGCGCACTTCCGTTTTCTTCAATTTCCTCATACCGGAAGAACATCTGACGGTCTAATGCAGCTTTTACATAGTGAACATAGACGGTAATAAAAAGCTCCAAGAAGGTATCTACATTGCTCATTTCGCCTTTCAGCGATACGAAAGGAAAGTTGAACTTGTCGCAATACCCAAGCCACATGACCAATTCATTGATTAAATCCCTGACATCAAGTCCACTGGCATCATTATCGTCTTCATCTTCTTTGAAAATCTTGGGAAAGATATTCAGCTGCTCACCACGAAAAGAAATCGTGCCAATGTAGTTCTGGGTTTTGAATCCGTCCTTTCGGTCAAAGTCGATAAACTGCTGACGACTTGAAACTTTATGATCAGAATAAAAAATTCCGCGTTGCTCCCAGTTGTGTTGCAGAAACAATTCCAACTCATCCAAAGCGCCGTCTTCTTTCCAAAGCTCTGGCAGTTTTGATGTGTTTACTTTTTGGAATTCAAAAGTATTAATCATCGGAATCCTTCTTCTTTACACGCACACGACCCAACGGTTTCGGGTCAAGTTCACAGTCGGTGTCTTTCAAACATTCCAAGGCCTTTTTGACTTTAGCCTCATCGTCGTAGAAATACTCATAAAGCAAAGGGATAACGCTGTTGTTCATAATGTCGGGTAACTGTTCCGTTGCTTTGTTCATAAAATAGGCATGACCAATCAGCAAATCTGTATTACGGAATTCTTTTTTCAGGTATCTGTTCAAATGCTGCATAACTTGACGCAAAACGGGGTCACTGACGAAATCTTCGCGCGGTGGCATCTCAACAAACGAAAATCTGCGTCTCAGCGCAGTATCAATAATAGAAATTGATTTATCAGCGGAGTTCATTGTACCAATAATATATAGATTATTCGGCACAACAAAAGGTTCCCCCAAGGGCAATGTAACAGAAAGTTGGTTCAATTCGCCCCAGCGTTTGTCTTCCTCGATTAATGTGATCAACTCACCAAATACTTTGGATATATTAGCACGATTGATTTCATCGATGATAATAACATAGTTGTTATCAGGATCATCCAAGGCATTGTCTGCTGCACGCTTGAATACGCCCTCGGTCTTAATAAAAGAGATTGTACTGTTCTTTGTGTCAGGTCGGATCCCCTGAATAAAGTCTTCATATCCGTAACTCTGATGGAATGTTGTAAAGGTGATAAATCCACGGCTGACCAAATCATAGTACCTTTCCATAAGAGCCTTACGTTCATCAGCAGTACATTGACCAGTAGAAACCGGTCGTTTCTCCACAATAGCAACAGCATGCTCTGCGGTCGAGTGAGTCTTACCCGTGCCGGGAGCTCCGAAAAGAATTTGGTTAAGCGGCCAAGGCTGATTACCGCGTGGAGGATGGCTTGTAAATTTCTTTTTCACTGGGAGATCTTCAGAGGTATGGCAGCTCCCCTCCTCACGTATTTCTTCCGAGTTCTCTATGGCAGCTCCGATATAGTAATTCAACCAGTCTTCTTCATCTGCAGCTTCATAGTAGGATGGCGGATTCTCAAGGATTTTTTCAACAAGCGAAACGGATGCCGACACCAGATTTCTAAATCCGTCACTGTCGGAGTTCCGCTCAATAATCAGTCCACCCCAGCCGGCAAATGAAAACCATGGTGCTATACGTGCAGATACCTGGTCCGTATGCACAGATAGGCCGAGAGCATTATCAAGGGTATCAGTCGCAACACCCGAATAATTACCATACTGATCTCTGGCAACGCGGATCCTTTCAATTGCTTCATCAAGATCGGCCATACGCATGACCCGGAGGATCACTCGGTTCATTTCTTCATAGTGCAGTTTCCCTTCAAGCAAAAACATTGCTTTCCAGATTACAATGCTTGGCAGCACATCACAATCTGCCGGTAAGTTATCTTTATCCACGGGATTTTGTAATTGATACCGAGATAAAATATCAATTGCCGTTATGCGCAATTGATTCAAAACATTCTCTTTTTGGGTATCAAGATCAGATTCAAGAGTCGCAATTTGATGGCCCAAACGCGAAAGCCGAAGTGTATCTTCTTTTCTATAGATCAGGCCGAATTTTTCATACATCTTGCGATATGTACGCAGTCTGGACTCAGAAGCTCTCCGCCCGCTCGCTTCGTTCTGGGCGGAATAATCGTTCCAACCGGTACCGTCCATTTTACGAAATGCGTCTAAATGATCTCTTAAGGAGACATCAAATTGTACTGAAACTTTAGGAAACTCAGTAGTATCACGGATACCGGAAGGCCAATGGTCGCTAACTTGAGCAAGCATATTTTTACCTCCAATGTAAGCATCATAATACTTAATACTTAGCGTTTATCTTCGCGTTTGTTTTCTCTTACAGACAGCGTTTGATTTCCTCTGCAACTTTTTCCGCTAACAAGGGAGGAACAGCATTACCGATCTGGCGCGCAATTTCAACTTTATTACCCAAAAATTCAAAATCATCTGGGAATGTTTGTAAACGTGCACCTTCCCTTAAAGTGATGGTCCTGTCCAGCTCCGGATGACCGAATCTGCCTCTGGAAAAGCTGTCAAATCTGGCAGTAATAGTGGGACTGGGTTTATCCCACGCCATTCTTCCATAAGTATCCAAATGTCGATGGCTTGAATGGTTTTTATGGCAATTTAATTGCAAATGTTCAGGGAGCGAATCTCTGCCTTCGCCTTCTTTGATTGACTGAATACGTTCCAAATTAATTGCAGACAGTTTGTCCGCTTTATGATTGGGAATACTGTCTTCACTTATATACATGAGATCTGCAATTGCATCACGTACGGTCTTTTCCGGATCACCTTTACTTTCGGGGAAGGAAAAGCGAGCTTTATCGTCCGCAGCTTTTTCACCGACAATGAAGACTCGTTTTCTGCTCTGGGGAACACCAAAGTCAGAGGCAGTAAGTTTCGCTCGTTGAATAATATATCCTGCATCTTCACAATTTTTTTTCAGCTGCTCAAGGTAAGGGCGCCCTCTGGGAGATAGCAATCCACCGACATTCTCCATCACAAAAAACTGGGGCTTAATATCGAGAATCATTCGGATATACTCAAGAACCAGATTGTTCCGTGGGTCATTGTCATCACCGCGTCGCTGTACACTAAAACCCTGACAAGGGGGACCACCTATAACGACGTCAATTTCTCCGAGTTCATATCCAAGGTCTTCTTCAATACTTCTTTTGCTGACTTTGTATATATCCCGTACAAATGCCGGGCCATGATGATGCTGTGGATTGTGCTTGTATGTGTTAATGGATGCTTCATCCAAGTCAAAAGCATAGACAACTTTAAATCCGGCTTTTTCAAAACCGAGTGAAAGGCCTCCCGCTCCGCAGAAGCAATCAACTATTTTATATTCTCTGTTCATCACTTTCCCTTGCTTTCTGCACCTTTGCTTTTCACTCGGGCAATCATTCCGCTATATGAGCCGAAATAGGGCTCAGAGACTGTTTCAACAACATCTCCCAAGTTTTTTCCTGCCAGCATTGTAAGCACATGCCCGGCAAGCCTGGTAGAAAAAATAGGTGAAACAGCATTTCCAATCTGCTTATATTTGTCATCAAACGGGCCTTCGAAAAAGAAATCCGGAGGGAACCCCTGGAGGAGAGCGGCCTCTCTTACAGACAAACCGCGATCCTGTTCCGGATGCGCAAAGCGACCACAAGACGGAGTTCGGCACCTTGCCGTAATTGTAACGGCAGGTTTATCCCATGCAAGTCTTCCGTAAACATCGTAAAATCCTGCAACTTTATCCAAGCATTGAGGACCGACACCCTGAGGCCTGTTTCCCCCATTTGGGGGAACCTGCTTCAAAATTTCAACAGTTTCTTTTCTGTGTCTTGATGTAATATGCATCGGGTCATTGGGATCTTTTCCTCCAGCAACCAAAGGAGGAAGACTTCCGATTGCATCACGCACAGTTCGGTATTGATCTGGAGAGAACACCGGTTCAGGAAGTGTCGGGATAAAATCTTTTGCCGCCAAAAGTACCGTACGGAATCTGGCTTGAGGTGCACCATAATCCGCCATATTTAAGATTCTTACTGCAATATGATACCCGGCTGCTTCAACGGTATTTTTAAATGCCTGATAGTGATGCCAATGTTTTTTGGCAAGTAAATCTGGCACATTTTCCATAATAATTAGTTTTGGTTGCATTGCGACAGCAATCTCTGCAAAACGCCCAACCAGTGTATTTCTGGAATCCGGGCCGCGATGATCTTTTTTTCTATGTGCTGAGAATCCTTGACACGGAGCACAACCGATAAGAATTAGTTCATTGTTTTCATCCAAATCGAGAGCAGCCTTGATTGAATCTACATCTTCCTCACCTAAGTCAATATTGGCAGGTCTATGCCCGTAATTTCGCTCGTAAGTATCTATTGCATGCTTATCAATATCAACCGCACCGGCCCATCGCAGCTTTCCGGTCAATTCTGCCATTTTATGAAAGCCGTAGGACATTCCGCCTGCTCCGCAAAAGAAGTCAACGAAGTCGTAAGTTTCGTTTGGAATCAACGATGCGAGTTCAGTGTAATTAATGTCCGCAAGAACATCAACTGGCGTGGTGCCAAATTTCTTATTATTAATGCCCGTCTGTAAATCGGTTCCTTTGCTGCAAGTGTCAGCACAAACTGATTGTTTTACATACTTTCCACTCTTTAGACGAGCATCGGATGGTCTTTCAGCATTGGCGGGAATTGCCCATTGCCTGCCGAACTTCTTGACATTTTCCAAGCGGCCTTCACCGCAAAGCTTTTGTATGCGGCGTGCAGAAATTCCCCAAGCTTCAGCGGCCTCTTGAATTGTCATGTATTCCATACTGTTCACCTCGTACTATTACAAGCCATGCTAATGCTGTCATTATATACTCTCAGGCGAACGAAGTCAACTGTATCAGGCAGATCACACTTGCTTTGCGCGAACAAAACTTTCGATTACATCGGCGCACTGACTAACGTTCTTTTTAATATCATTTCCCCAAAAGCGAAGAACGGTCCATCCTTCAGATTGTAACTTCTCAGTTACTTCTACATCGCGCTGCATATTTCTTTCAATCTTCGGAATCCAAAACTCTTGATGAGATTTAAAATCTTTTTTTCTTTCCTCCCAGTTATAGCCATGCCAAAACTCACTATCACAAAAAATTGCTATCTTTTTCCCAATAAACGCAATGTCTGGTTTACCATATATTCGATTTACATTTTTACGATAATATAGGCCCCGACTCCACAGCTCTTTGCGCAGCAACAACTCTATCTGGGAGTCTTTATTCTTAATTGCCCTCATATTTTTTTTGCGTTGCTCCGGTGTATGTTTATCCATATTTTTCTCCAAAGTATTGTGTATGTGCTATTACTCTAAAAGCACATAAATTTTGTTCTGTGATGTTTCCACATGACGCATCGAGCCTCGATAAGGTAAAAAAGTAATTCTTATGCGTCAAAAAGATATTCTTCAAGCGCTTTGGCTAAATGCAGGGGCAGAGGCAAAACGGTCGATTGGTTATATTGGATTGGAATATGCCGCAATGCATTGGTATAGAACACCCAACCAGCTGCATTGTCACCTGGCTGAAGTTGCAATGGATACAACTCGATCATATCCTTTTCCGCAAACCGTTGTTTCGGACGGTTGATTCTGGATGCTTTAAAGCTGCTTGTGTATTGAGAATCATTTGGTCTTGCATGAATGCCCCAAAATACATCATCATACTTAAAAATACCGGAAACATAAGAAAGCTGCAAATGGTCATCCGTAGATTTCTCACTCAGATCCGTGAAATAGTCCGGAACTTCCTGATTGCTCCTAACTCGAATAATTCTCACGCCTGAATCTACTAAGGAAAACGGATAAGGATTTTTAGGCATCCCCACATTAATTTGAACCGGACAGTATTCATCCGTCATGGTATATCCGCCGATCTCTTTATCAGAAATACCGCTCCACAGTGCACGGGTATTTCCATCCGACTGAATAACGAACAACACGCTGTCTTCCTTTTTGTAGTAGCGGTTTTTCAGCTCTATCAGCTTTTGCTTTGCGGGGGCGCGACTTGCATCAATGCAGCGTTGTTCCAGATCGTTTTCCCAGAAAAGATTCGCCATCTCAAGGCAGGCTTCTCGATAAGAAACTGTTCGATTGGAGAACGCATCACAATGAACCCGGGTTTTTCCCGCCAGCAAATCGACCGTAACATAAATAGGGAGAAAGCGAGCCTTATGCGAAATCCCGTGGACTTGCGTACACAAATGCATCCCGACACAGTGAGTACTTGCCAAAGGCGGCAGTTTCTTCCGGAAATTCAACAAGGTCACAATGCCTAACTGCCGGTAAAGATCATATACTGCATTCTCAATCTTTTTTGGATTGATTTCCTCTTCCGGATTGATAAACTGCACGACTCGCCCAGTTCGGGCGAACGCATTTCGGAGAACTTGTTTGGGATCGCCCTTGATATACTGTTCTTGGTCGGGCAAAACGAAAATACAGGCGGTAACCGAGTCGGCTTGTCCTAATTGCTCAACAATTTCATCACATCGCTGAATTTTTGTTTGCCTTTGGTCATCGGACATACCATCAGCAAGAGTACCCACTTCTTTGCACAAGCACTGTACCTTCAAACAGGATGATTCGGATTCAACGCCAAAATCTTGTTCGATCTTCGATTGAATGAGTCCCAAAAGATCTGCCTGATTGGGATCTTTCCAAAGGCCATAAATCTCGAATGTAATCCGGTCAGTTTCAATACATTTGCTTGCCCAACTTCGAAAATCTTCGGAACTCTCATATTCTTGCGGAGACTTGAAGCACGAGAAATTTTGCCCCCTTAACATGACTCGTTTTGCTTCGGGCTGCTCACAAATTATATCACCTAACAAAGCAGAAACAGATTGGTATAATGACGCTTTATCAACAACGGAAACGCCAGTTCCGATTTTTGAAACCATAAAGCCGCCCATGCCGTTTTTATACGGAAGAAGAATTTTCGCTGTGTATGTCGCAGGATCCCTCAAAACATCATCAGCCGACGGCAATTGCTCATATCCCCAGATGTTGTAGCATTCTTTGTCTTGTGCTTTCCAGTCAAGCCGCTTGCTATTATAATCATACGCAATCGGAATTTGACAGTACTTATTATCCGAAATCTTTATATGGGAACTAATACTCTCAGAACGGAATGGAGCACGCTCTTTGTTATAATTCCCAGGAATCCAGCGACGAACACTCATCTGGCACAGCAGTAAAGCTTTTCTTCGGGGTGGCGTTGTCTGCACGGATAAGTCGAATACAAAAGAGTATTGATGATGACTCTTGGGATCGACTATCGGATGGCTGATCAGCTGATTCTTAGCAGCATAGCAAAGATGTAGTGTTTGTCCACTTAAGACAATCTCTCTGCCCAGCAATTGGTTGACCGCCAAAAGAGGAACCGCTTGATAAGCCTCTTCGCACACAGTGCCATTTTCGAGAGTAAGGCAAACTTCGGCCGTAGTCTGAAGTGCCATCAGATCCTCGGGATTAATTATATCGCAAAAATTGTTTGCGAGTTTTTTGACCAAAGGTAATGCTCGTGGAGCTGTCACAAAAGTGGCCTTCACCCAAACCTTGATGATGCTGCATAGAGCCCGGATGTTTTTTTCTGAATACGCATAACAGGATGTAAGCCAATGTTCATCATGGCTATCTTTTTTCAACGGTGTCAGAGCAATGACACCCTCCATCCAGCTATCGACCAACTTTTTCAGCGCGTTAGTAGGAAGTCCATATTCGTCTTTGAAACGCGGATTATTTTTCCGTGCGATATCCAACAAAGTCGCTTTCCAGGTTTGAGGAAACCCCAAATAGTAAAGCGTACAGGTCTGTCCCGGAGAGAGCTCATACGCCAGAGGATAGATTTTATCGTTCATATTGAATATCCTTTCGGTAAGCTTTGTAGAATGGAGCATACAATGTTTCGGCAATTTCCGCACTTTCTTTTTGGGTCATCAGCGCATCTAAATATCTGCCCAACTCAGAAAGGCAATCGAAATCGCCTTGTTTGCCTTCACGCCCACGGAATGCACCGTCAATAAAATAGACATGCGGCTCAGGTTTTGTTACATCTGTAACACGTGCTAATCGACCAAAAATCTGCAGAATCAGAACAAACAGGGTTGCGACTACATCCTTTCGTTCGCTTTCGTCCAGCTCGGCCAGCCCAAACGATTTACTTTTGCTTGTTTTTGCCCATTGCTGAGCAGCAAACTGGCGAATACGAACATTGTATGCAAACAATGATTCATGGGAGGCTCGTTTACAATGGGCCTCCACGAAACCATTAAGTTTGCTTCCCTTTTGCTGGATATCATCGGGTACTGCCATAGGACGTACCATAAAGAAAACAGCGCAAAGGGCAGAATGTCCATACTCGTCCACAATATTGTGGCCGCGCTCAATGGCCATTGCGGGTGCAATTAGGATATCTTCGCTCATTTTTGCAAAGCGACTGACCTCACCACGCCGCACGGTTCCTTTGTCATTTTGAATGCTGACAGCATCAGGAACCATTCGACAAACACAGGCAGGACAGTTTGCCTTGTGTAATGCTGATTCCAGGGTCTGCTGAACTTCTCGCGCCTGTACATAGCTGTTAACGACAAGCAAAATTTTCCCAGCCTTTCGCTTATATTCTTGAACGACCAACTCAACCGTTTTCTGCGTTACGATACGCAGTTGCGCCATACGCTGATCGTCAGCAGCCCCGGAAACACGCTCAGGAAACCCAGACTCAAAGAATCGTGTTTTCTCTAAGAAAGCACGTTTTTCAGCATCAGCTTCCAGGATATAATTCACGGGACGATTCACATGGTATTCATATGAACCTTCCGCCCAACTTGAACCAGACAATAAGATAACATGGGGCCCGGCAGGAAGTCCTTGGCCATCTGTGCGCAAATATGGCAAATCCTTCATGAGGCTTCGTCCAAAGGCAAATTGACGAAAGAGGATGATGTCTTCATCATCCGTCTTTTTTAAGCCAAACAGATTGCCGCACAGCGCAGAAGGGAGGAAGTACTGCTGCTGACGAAAACGGGTCTGTAAAAAACCGAAAAGTTCGTTTTGTCCATAAGAGGTTTCATGACTTGCTTCATACGCATCGCTGAGACCTCTAACGAAGTGATCGAAATAAATCAGTCTCAAGATGAGCTTGATGCGAGCGTCTTGAATCCGCCTCATACGATCTTTCTCTGGGCGCGGAAAGCTGGCTCCGAGTTCATTTAACCAAATACGATACATTTGATTAAAGAAGGATTCATCCGTACTCTTACAAGAACTCTCGAGCACAGCCCACAGAGTACTTTGCCTAATACGATCCTCATCTTGCAAGTCAATCAGGTCGTATATTGCTTTATAAACCGATTGTGGAATTTTATATTCAGTTTTCTCCTGATACAAATCCTCCAACAAAGTGAGGGCGGAGAACGGATCTCCGTAAGCAATTTTCTTCCAGGAACCCAATTCGTGATGCAGAGATTTAATGATGCAACTCAGGACTGTTACACTTTGGCGTTGCATCTCATCGTATCTCTGCACTGCCAGATTCTCTTCTCTCCGCTTACTGCTCAATCTCATATATGCGCTGCAATCCTCGGCGCATTCACTGATGTAGTTGTTAAAGCTTGTCTCCGGCATAAAGAATTGATCGAGTGTCTTTTGGATTCTATCGCTCTCGTCAAAGACAACCAGGTCAAAATCGCGCATCGCCAATTCCAAGAAAGTCTCTCGCATTTGGCCTACACGGGATGCTGCAAAACCTGCAACTGTTGTAATCACAACGGATGCAGTATAGCATTCCCTCAACATTTTTGTGCCCAAACAATGATCGAAGTAAGGGCACAGATGATTTTTACTTCCCCTTTTCAGAGAGTAACAAGGTTCCTTACCGAAAGCTAATGCCTCGCTGTGTTGCGCATCCATACCGTCAATCAAACAGGCTGGCGTTAAATACTGAGAAAAACCTGTGGACAAACAGGTTTCATCAGGTTGAGTGACCTGATTGATGTATTTTAAACGCTCATTTCGGCCAATTAAGGGACTGCATATAACACTAAGCGCGGACAGGTATTTCTGCAAATTTAACACTTCGGCTACTGTGTCAACAACAACGGCAATTCGATAACCGTTTTGATGACACCAGAAGGACAAAACCTTGATCAATGTTGATTTGCCGGCACCAACCATACCCACGATGTTGACTACTTCGTGAATATTGAGTGCTGTACACAATTGTACGGAAGAACCAATAATTTGTTTAAGGATGTTTGTTCTTAAAATCTTGTGACAAGGATCGCCAGGACAGATTTCAGACATTTGCTTTGCAGCATCCAGGAGTTCGCTTAGTGAAACTGAAATGGATGTGCGGCGGCCCTTTTCCGAAACAGCCGGCCGCATAGGAGGGATATAATCATTATCAAATTTGACCGAGATAGCTTCTACCTCTCCGTCCTCCAGATTTTGGTATATATATTTGTATGTTCCCGCTCCAGCATAAGCAGGTGAAACCAAATTCTCAATATGCTCGGGCCAAAAGCGTTCCCATTCTTTCTCGCGATCCTTATATGGATAAGGATACGTCTCTTCTGCTTTGGTAAAAGACAAAGCTCCTTTGTTTTCTTCGATAGAAAACGCACGGAACGCATCATAGCGGTGATCTCGGTAAGCATGCAGGTCATCCTGCCAATATTTTTGCGAACGATAGTAGCCGAGCATGAGGCGAGCACGCTGTAAAGTATGCTCCATAGAGCTACACCCTGTTGTGCCAATAAGCTGATATTGGGTAAACAGAAGGTAGGCCTTGGTTGGATCAGCATCAGGCGCACTGATAGAAAGCAGATACAAAACCGCCTCAATTGCCGCAAATCGAGAAAGAGGCATGGCTCCCTCTAGCATCTGAAACTGAGCTGAGAGTGAGACATACCACATGGATTGATTATTTCCCTTCATGGCAAAATGCCTCCTTCCGTGTGATTTCGGATTTTAACGTTTTCAATGTCACACACTTTACATTCGCCTGATTTATCAAGGCGCGATTAATAATTGCTGTATAATTACGCTGATTCACTGTATATTCTCCGGGAACAACGAAGTATCCCCGTGTGTAGTCGCCCACAGGAAAGCCATTGTCATTCTGGATTTTTGTGCGTAATGCAATGGGATTGCGGTATGCTTTTGCATCGATCTCCCAGATTTCTCCGTCAGAGAACTGAATCTCCACATCGTACCTGTCCATCTGTGGCCATAGTGACCAGGAGATTTTTCTCTTTTTGCAGAAGGCAACAATATCAAGCTCCAGTTTACCGGGGACAGCAAAATAACGCATCACACCCTTTTTTAAGCGGTAGAGCCCTCCCCCTGAAACATCCAGTTTCATTTCATCTGTGAGCTCGGGTATGATGTCCGCACAGTGCGAAGAATGACAACTGTATCCATATTTTCCTTGTGTCATAGTCCAACCACAGCAAGGGCAGCGATAGCTGTCTTCGGTGATTTCTTCATAGGCAAACTGGAATGCATCTCTGGCTGCATGATTGCCTGCCAACTCCAGTGACATTATGCGTCTGTCCTCGAGGGTAATAATAGGATGCTCGATAATATACCTTCGAACTCGGCAATATGTTTCCTGGTCTAAGAGAATCATTTTCTCATAAAGGATACGCTCATCGGTCCCATCCATAATGTCACTGTCCTGTGTTTCCAAGAACTCATAACATTCAGAGCTTGGGGTATAGATGTTTCCGCTTCTACGATAGGCGAAAGCTTCGTACCCATAAAAAGGTTCTTCTTGAAGGTTTAGTTTTTCAATTGCGTCAGGCTCCCAATCACAGAACCAGTCAGCAATCGGCTCCTTAATAAAGCGTGCTAGAAAGGACGATTCGTCTGCATAGTTTATTACAGAATCTCCGATATGCCCTACATGAAGGCTTGCTGTCAAAAACATGTTTATACCATGTTGCAACGTTTTACTGTAGGGATAGCGTGTGGGTTCTTTTTGCAACAGTTGTTCTTTCTCTACCAATCCCTTTGCAATCAATGCGAATGCTTTCCTTAAAAATGCTGCATCCATAAGAAATTCTCCTATTTTGAAAGAAAATAAAACAGCTCTCTTGTTTTGTACAAGAGAGCCGTCGGAAAATACAATTATTCCAATATATACTACTGCCACCTGGCAGATTGAAATACTGGATTCAATTATCTTTACTTTTCTCGTGTACAAATGTATTATAACTCTCTGCCCACCGCATTGTCAAGCAGCTTATTTCTGATAGGAATAAACCTCGATAAACCCACACGATTTTTAGTTTTTGACGTGTGGGAGCCCCTGGGACTTAGTCAGAGGGAAGAAAAGTTGCTTATTCTTTGTTTATTGCCCGTCAAAAACTGATACGCTTATCCCCCAGAAAAGACTTGCTTAACCGCTCCCTCAGAGTTACAATACCTCAAACCTGAACCTGTGAAAAACGCTTCCTGACTGGGTACAGCAACCATCGCTTTCCCTGGTCAAGAAGCGTTTTTTGACCACATGTTTGACCACAAACAGCGGCGGAGCACCCGGAAACAGTGGAATCAAGAGCGTCAAAGAGTAATGGAAAGCGAGTGAAAATCGCTAAAAATGAGCACAAATAACCACAAAAAATTTCGTTCAACCGTTTGGGAGCAGGAGGCCCGGGGTTCGAGTCCCCGCACTCCGACCATATCGAGTGTTCATAACGGATTTGAGTTATGGACACTCGATTTTTCTTTGTTGCTGCACATTCTGTATGTAGGAGCAGGTTTTTGCCTGCTCTTTTTGTTATGCCGATTTGCTTGGAATATACTCAACCGCAACGCCTTGACGAGTGTCGGCAGTATAGTTTTCTCTTAGTACCCTTGGCACTTCGGGTATCTCAATATATCCCACAAAGCGATAGTATATCACGACACGCTGTGTTCGGTTCTTGCCGACACCTTCGGTTTCGTAAACCTCAATGTGATCGATCAACTCTTGTAAGAGCGGAGCTGTTAGTATATCCATCTGCATAAATTTGCGGATAGCCGAGATAAAAGCGTCTTTCCCGTACTGCATTTCTCCGATAGCACTCAGCTTTTGCCGTAGGTCGGATATCTTTGTTTTAAGCTCCAACCGTTCTACCTCGTATTTGTGAGATAGTTGCATAAACCACTCGTCCGCAACCTTGCCGATGGCGTTATCTTCATATAGCTTTTCGTAAAGCCTTGAAACCGTTTCATTTCTCGATATCACCTTATTCAGTTCACTTTCAAGATACTTTCGCTCACGGAGAATATCCTTGTTTGTTTTCTGCGATAGTATTTCCGCAAAGGTTTCTTCATCATCTCGAAGAAATCCGGCTAATCTCCGTAGCTCCAGCTTTACAACCTGCTCCACAGCATCCGCACGGATATAATGTCGGCTTTTACAAGTACCACGGTAATCCTTCGCATAATTGGAGCAACTGAAATAATGAATATTCTTATTGAGCGTATTTGTGTGATACCACAGCTTCTTCCCGCAGTCGGCGCAGTAGAGATAATCGGATAGTAAGTGCTTGCCGCCGTTCTCAGCTTTTGGCGCACGTCGTTTTGTTTTTGCCTTGATCTCTTGTACTCGTTCAAACACAGACCGCTCGACAATCGGTTCGTGAACATCCTTGAATATTACCCAGTTGTTTTTATCGTTTGCAAGCCTTGCCTTATTCTTGAACGACTTGGAATAGGTCTTGAAATTGATGATATCTCCGCAATATTCCTGATTAGCAAGTATCTTTCCGACAGTGGAATTTTTCCATTTGTACGGATCGGGCTGTGCTTTTTTGCCGCTACGGTTAACGCCACGGTCATACCAATAGGTGGTAGGTGTCATAACCTTTCGATCAGACAAAATATGTGCTATGGTTTCGTTGCCTTTTCCCTCCATACACATTTTGAAGATATCCCGAACGATTGCCGCTGCTTCCGGTTCAATAATCCACTTTTTCTTGTTTTCCGGGGATTTCACATACCCATAAGGCGGCTGAGACAGTGGCTCGCCGCAATTGCCACGAATACGATGTGCGGAGCGAACTTTTCTTGAAATATCTCGTGCGTACATCTCATTCATCACATTGCGGAACGGTGCTAGCTCATTTTCTCCCTCGTCACTGTCTACCATGTCGTTGACAGCAATAAAGCGGATGTTTCGGTCAGGAAAATAACTGTCAGTATAGTTACCCACTGCCACATAATCTCGTCCGAGACGGGATAAATCTTTGACCATAACGGTTGAGATATATCCCATATCCATGTCGTCAAGCATCGCCTGAAATCCGGGACGGTTGAAATTTGTACCAGTATAACCGTCATCCACATAGTATTTCGTATTGCTAAGGCCGTATTCTTTCGCTTTTTGAGCAAGTAGGCGTTTCTGATTGGCAATGGAATTACTCTCGCTGTCCGAGCCATCGTCACGGGACAGGCGGCAGTATAACGCTGTGATGCCTATATTTTCTTTTGTTTTCTTCGACTGCATAAATCCTCCCCTCCGACAGTCGAACACACATATTCTTCTGCCATTGTATCGGAAGATGCAGGAACGGTCAATTCTGCGAAATCTCCGGAAAGATAGCTGCTGATCTGTTCAGATATCATTGGATTTTTCGGTTTCTCAAACGGTTTTTGAAAACAGGATGAAGCAACATACATCACCCCGTTTATGCGGTATTCGTGTTCGTCAGCTCGAAGGCCTACTATAAATCTTAATCCTTTTGTATTTTTCATAATCTCCCCCTTATCTTGCGTCTCGCTGACGCTGTAAATATCTCCTGTAATGTTCGCAGGCCTTTATGATAAAGTCCTCGGTTTTCTTTGCGTCCATGCCTTTTGGAACAACGGCCTGCAAGCGCTCGGCTGAAACCTTTACTGTTTCCCGCTGATTTGCTTTCATCTCAGACATAATTTGCTCAATGCCGTCACGATCGAGCGTACCTGAGTTATATGCCTTGTGCATACGAACGGATTGCGCATAAGAAGGCGTGCAGTCGTTCAGTTCAATTTCGTTGAGCAAATCATGTTGAAACTGATCATCAAGGTACGAAAGTTCCACGCCGACTGAAAATGCGATTTTGCCATCGTCCACCATCACAAGCAGTTCGGGGATGAGATGTGTTAGGCGGATATATCGTTGTACTTGTCGCTCGCTGTCATCGCTTTCCTTGCTGACCTTCGTGATGCTAAGCAACTTCTCGCCAACTTGGCGAGAAGCGATACCCTGATGCTTTATAGCATCCAGCTTCATCTTGTAGGCGAAGGCTTTTTCGCTGGGGAGGATGTGTTCTCGTTGCAGGTTGGCATCGACCATTGCGATGACCGCTTCATCGTCGGACATCTCGCGGATGATCACAGGCATTGTTTCCAAACCCAACACCTGACACGCCGCAAGCCGCCTATGCCCGGAAATCAGCTCGTAGCCGTCCTCAGGAAGCGGTCTTGCAAGCGCCGGGGTAATGGCTCCCACCTTGCGAATGCTTTCTATCATGCGCTGCATTTCCTCGTTGTTCTGAATCTTAAACGGGTGATCCTTGAACGGGTGCAGTTCACCCAGCGGGATATTTTTCACTCGTTCTAATTTTGCATCGTACCGCTCCACCTGCGTGGAAAATAAATCTTCCAGCGAAGCCGTGGGGAGCGTGAAATCTGTATTTCGTTTTGCCATTTTTAAATCCTCTCTTTCATGGGGTATTAGGGCACGCCCTAACGACTTTTTACCGTTTTGGACAAACCCGTCCATAAACGGTCTGCTCGTTAAGACAGTGCATAAGTTTTGCTCTATCTCAAAGCCTTTTGAATTTGCGTTAGCTTCTGCGTGATTTCTTCGCTTTCAAGCCGAGAAATTTCGGCTTTCAGAGCCTCGATTTGCCGAAAAACAAGATAGTCTTTCTCTCGTTGTGCGGTCTTGATTTCTTTCCCAAGGCCCAGCTTCCGAAGATAATCGGACAGGGAAAGTTCGCAATACTTTGCATTTTCGCTGAGCTTTTCTTTCTCCTCGGCGGTTACCCGGACATTGATTCCAAGGGTTCTATTTCGCATGAAAATCACCTTTCTTTCTGCTCATTGTGACGGTAATGACGGCTGTGACGGCTTTTTCTATATAGAGAAATTGCCGTCATTTGTGTCATCGCCGTCATTCATTTTAAGCCGCCACCGATCAGGTCATAGGCCAAGTGGCGGCTGATGCCCAACATTCTTTGAAGCTGGGCAACCGTTACAATGTCCGGGTAGTCCGGGAACATCATTTCATAAAGCTCTTTAAGCTCTGATTTTTTCATAGCGTCATCACTCCTTTCTCGCTATGTAAAGCTCGTCACCTCCTGTTTTTATTGACGCTAGGCGCTTGAAAAGGCTCTCTACTATACAACCGCAACACGGACCCCGAAAAAACAAACCCCATTTTCAAAAAATTCTCTCACTACTCAACCGCAACTTTCAGAGCGAAAAAACGACAGCCATTTTGAATTTTTTTGCCGTTTTACCAGAATGTCGTTTTTGTATGCCTGCCCCTTATTCAGCGGCGTCACCTTGCTCCTATCATCACAAAGTCATATCCCATTCGGACGGTCATTCAATTTTCAAAGAACATGAAAGAAAATACCCTCTCACTTATTTGGACTTAGGTTGTGATTTGCATTCCCTGTTTTTTAGAAAAACCACCAATTTTTCTCTCTTGTTCGGAATTGAACTTGCAAATTGCCCCCACTTTGGGGCAAAGAAAAACGCCCGACTGCCATTGGGGCAATTCGGGCGAGGGAAATGATATTCAATTTAGTAAAGTATAATTAAGTAAATTTGCAAAAAGCTATTGACTTATCTATTGCAGTGAGCTATAATTAAGTAAATCATAAACCATGAATCTCTATGGAGGTGACGATATGTTTATTGGAAGGGAAAATGAGCTGGCGACGCTGAACAAACTATATCATTCTAATAAATTTGAGTTTGCAGTAATCTACGGTCGCCGCCGGGTCGGCAAAACCGCACTCATCAGCGAATTTACAAAGGATAAGGATACGATTTTCTTTACTGGTGTTGAAACCAACGCCAAGCAAAATCTTGATAACTTTTCAAGATGTATTATGGAATTCCATACAGGCGTTGCGACAGACGCATCCTTCCCGACCTTTCAGGCGGCACTGGAGCATGTGTTTGAGCTTGCAAAGGAAAGACGCATTGTTCTCGTGATCGACGAGTACCCCTATGTCGCCCGTGCTTCCAAAAGCCTTGCTTCCACGCTCCAGCTTTTAATCGATAAGAACAAGGATACCTCCAAGCTCTTCCTAATCCTTTGCGGCTCCTCTATGTCGTATATGGAGGATCATGTGCTTGCCTATAAGGCCCCCCTTTACGGAAGAAGAACTGCACAGCTTCAGATCAAGCCCTTTGATTTTTGGGAAGCCTGCTGCTATTTTGGGAATCTTTCAAACGAGGACAAGGCCTTGGCGTACGGTATTGTCGGCGGGACGCCCCAATATCTGATGCAGCTCAGTGATAAGCTCTCTATTGAGGAAAACATCAAAAATACACATTTGAATCCCTCGTCCTTTATTTTTGAAGAGCCGAACAACCTCTTGAAGCAAGAGGTGCGTGAGCCTGCCATTTATAATGCCGTCATTACAGCGATCGCCACCGGCGCATCCAAGATGAATGAGATCTCCAATAAAATCGATGAGGACACAAGCGTTTGCGCCACCTATATCAAAAATCTGATTACCCTCGGTATTGTTAAAAAAGAATCGCCCTACGGTGAAAAAACCACCCGCAAGACAATTTACTCCATAGAGGATAATATGTTCCGCTTTTGGTACCGCTTTGTTCCCGAAAACACCTCGATCATCTCCCGTGGCGCTGCCGACCTGGCATATAAGCGTATTGAGCCGGAGCTGTCGACCTATATGGGAAGCGTATTCGAAGAAATTTGCAGACAATATCTTTGGAAGCTGCTGCTAAGCGGAAAGTGTGCTGTAAATTTCAGCGATATTGGCCGTTGGTGGGGAGCAAATCCGAAAACCAAAGCCCAAGAAGAAATTGACATTATGGGCGCAGATAAAAGCTCGGCTCTGTTTGCCGAGTGCAAATGGACAAATGAAAAGATTGACCTGGGCGTGCTGGAAACCCTTGTAGAGCGCAGCGAACTGTTTCACTATAAGAAAAAGCATTTTTATCTCTTCGCAAAAACCGGATTTACAAAGGGTTGTATGGATCAGGCAGCCGAAATGGACAATGTAACGCTTATTTCCTTTGATGAAATGCTGAAAGTCTGAGTGATACGAGGGAACTATTTTCGATGCTATCAATAGCCGTGAGATCTATATGAAAGGCATCGACCACAGCTACTACTACGAAGGGAATAAAACCTTCAAGACGGAAGAATTGTAAAAGAGGTATTACGATGAACTTAAAAACATTATCTTCGGAAGGCAAAATCGCATATTTGATTAAACCAATTCTGAAAGTATTGCAAGAAGCAGGCGGCCAATTAGAGCGCTCTGAAATTAAAGAGCGAATTGCTGATATGGATGACCAAATTGCCGAGTATTCGGAGCTTGAAAAGAAATCAAAGAAAACCGGCAAAACATATAAAGAATTTAATTTCAAATTCAACTTTGCCATTAAGGATTTGTTCTTTAATGGTCTGCTAACCTATACTGATTCTTCTCCCGTTACACTGACCGAAAAAGGTCTATATCTTGATGTGGACAATCTTGATGTTCAAAAAGAGATTATCGAGCCCTCCAAAAAGCATTGGGATGAACTTAGCCAAAACAATAAGAAAAACAAAGTTGTGGATTTTACCGATAACGAAGAAGAAACGCAGGCTGAAGAAAAAATCAAGGACGATTTCAAGGAAAATCTGCTTGCCGCTATTGCTAAAATGTCCCCCAAAAAGTTTGAGGCTTTTTCAAGAGCTTTGTTAAACCGTATGGGTGTTGAATTTACCGAAAAAGGTGTTCAAATCAGCAATGACGGCGGTATCGATGGATACGGCTATCATATTGATGCTAACGATTTTAGGACAACAAGAGTTGTTATCCAGTGTAAGAGATATAACATCGCTCCCGTATCCGAACCGGAAATTAACCAGTTCTTAGGAGCTATGAATAAGTATCAAGCTGACTATGGCGTGTTTATTACTAACGGCAGATTCACAAATGCTGCTAAAACTGCCGCAAGAGAGGGTTCGCCCATTACTCTGATTGATGGCAACGAATTGGTGAGACTGGTTATAAGATACGAACTTTATATTACGCCGGTTAAAACTTACGTGTTGGATGAGTTTTATAATACCGAGGAATGATAGTTTGTTCGGCGATCATTGAAGACCGTTTTTTAAATGCGGCCCTAACTTGCAAATATAATAGACGGTTGTCCTAAATGTGGAGGATTATATGGCAAAGAAAAATAACGATTTTTTCGTAGAAAAGAAAGCTTGGTCGGTTGTTAAGGATGAATTGCTCGGATGTTATTTTATGCCGTATGTTTCCAAAATCCTTCACACCTATAGACCGCTTGTGTATGTAGATTGTTTTGCTGGAAAAGGTAAATTTGATGATGGCAATCCTGGCTCCCCTCTAATTGCACTCGAAGTGATCGATAAATGCCAAGAGAGCACAAGTATGGAATTTACGCAGATAGAAGCTACTTTTATCGATTTGAACTATGCAGACGATTTGCGAAAAAATTTACAAAAATATCCTTGGGTAAATATTATCTCCGGAAAATATGAGGATAACCTTGCAAGTGTTCTGAAAGGAAAAGAACGCTGCAATGTATTTTTGTACATTGACCCTTATGGCATAAAAGCGTTGAAGTGCTCCATATTTGATGCGCTATCAAAAAAACGTTTTAATTCCATTGAGCTTCTTATCAATATGAACTCGTTCGGATTTATTAGAGAGGCTTGTCATGCATTAGGAACATCGTTTAATGACAAGGCAATATTTGATGATCTTGTTGAATACGATCCTTCTAAAATGGACAAATCCTCCGAATCAATAGATGAGCTTAATGCTATCGCAGGCGGTGATTATTGGCAAAACATCATAAACCAATATAAAGCGGGAATCATTGATGGTTACGAGGCAGAAGCAAAGTTTTCGGAACAGTATTGCCAACGTCTGAGACAAAGCTACAAGTATGTACTTAACATGCCTCTGCGTATCAAAAAGGGGCAGCGTCCGAAGTACAGATTGGTTCATGCAACAAATCATCGAGATGGCTGCCTGCTGATGGTAGACAATATCTGCAACCGTTGGGAAGCCCTTCAAGAAATACAGTCTGGTGGACAGCTATCACTCTTTGGAGAAAATTATGACAATCAGATTGTGGATGATGCAGATATTTCAAACAAGGTTACTGCGCATTTTTCTCGGTATAATGTTGATACATCACTTCACGAGGCTCTTGCTGGGTTCTTCATGGAATATGGGCCGATCTGCTCGACAGGTACTGTTAAGAAAGATTTGAAAAAACTTGAAGGCACTGGTCAAATTAAAATTACCCGTGATCCCACTACAACGGGAAAAGGAAAAGTTGCGACCTATATGTCCGAGGACAAGGGCAAAAAGGTTTATGTGAGGTGGATCAAGTGAAAAAAGTAACAAAATACATAAGCCGCAAAACGCTAATCTATAAAACCGATGTAGAATACGGCGATTACACGATGAATCATGTTTTGGGATGCTCTCACGGATGTAAATATCCTTGTTATGCCTATCTGCAGAAGAAGAGATTTGGTAATGTTGCGTCCTATGAAGATTGGTGTGCTCCAGCACTTGTGAAAAACACTTTGGAACTTCTTGATATTGAGATACCTAAATTTAAAAATAAAATCAAAACATTGCATTTGTGTTTTACTACTGACCCATTTATGTATGAGTACGACAAGATACAAAAAATGAGCATTTCCGCCATTAAAAAAGTCAATGATGCAGGCATCAAATGCTCTGTGTTGACGAAAGGCATTCTGCCCATTGTCTTGGCCGATCTTTCAAAAGACAACGAATATGGTATAACCCTTGTATCTTTGAATGATGGCTTTAGGGAAAGAATGGAACCGGGAGCAGCACCTATTGCAGAAAGATTAGCTGCATTAAAAGCTTTGCATGAAGCAGGCTGTAAAACTTGGGTTAGCATCGAACCATACCCTACTCCGAATATTATTCAACAGGACTTATCGTCTATTTTGGAAGCTGTCGGTTTTGTTGATAAAATCATCTTTGGTCGAATGAATTACAGCAAGGAAGCCAGTTCCTATAAAGACCACAAACAGTTCTATAATGATTGTGCTCAAAAAGTAATTGGTTTTTGCACAGAACACGACAAAGCATATCACATTAAGAACGGCACGGTTACCCAAGCAAAGGAGAATGAAAATGTTTGATATTAACAATATGGCTAAAGTAGCTTTTGAGCCGGTTTTGTTCACGCCGTTGCAAAGAGCCCAGAAAGATGGGTATGTAAATATCACAGGGGTTGAAGGCAAAAAGAAAATCGAGTACATTACCTCGGAAAAGTATGTGGAGAACTATGAAGATCCCGAGGAAAAAGTCCGTGCAGAATTCTTTGCTGAACTGATTTACAAATATGAATATCCAGCAAACCGAATCAAGGTCGAAGTAGTTGTACCGGACAGATTGCCTACCGACCGTGCTGATATCGTTGTTTTTAGCGACGATGCCTGTAAGCGCCCGTATGCAATTGTGGAATGTAAAAAAGAGGGCGTTACTGATGCAGAATTTAACCAAGCGATTGAGCAAGGTGTCGGCAATGCGACATGGGTGAAACTCCGTGCAGACTATGTTGTTATTATTGCCGGCGGCACCCGTCGGGTTTTGGATGTTTCCGATAAATATGGAGCTTTTGAGCGTGAGCAAAATATCCTTGCTGACCTTCCCCGCGCATACGGAAAACCTCAAGAATTCCGGTTTTATAAAGGAACTGATAACGATATAAAGCCCGTGTCAAGAGAAGACTTAATTGCAGCAATTAAGAAATGCCATCAGACTTTGTGGGGCGGCGGTCGCCTTTCTCCGCCTACCGCTTTTGGCGAGCTCTGCAAACTCATTTTTGTTAAAATCAGCGATGAACAGAAGCCACGCAAAAATGGCGAGCCGTATCAATTTCAGATTAAGACCCATGAACCGTCATCTAAGTTGGCTGAGCGTATAAATGCGCTCTATAACGAGCAAAAAGCTAAGGACCCCGAAGTTTTTACGGAGTCTATTAAGGTAGATGACCGTGTGCTTCGTACTGTCGTTTCGCACTTGGAAGCAATCAATCTCAACAAAACCGACCTTGACGTTAAGGGTGTTGCTTTTGAGCAATTTATGGATGGATTTTTCAAAGGCGATTTTGGTCAGTACTTTACACCTCGTCCCATTATCGAGTTTTGCGTAAAAATGATGAGACCAGAACAAGACTGGAATGTGCTTGACCCCGCTTGCGGTTCGGGCGGTTTCCTCCTGCATGCTCTTGACTATATGCGTAAGCAGGCAGGCGATTACTACGAAAAAGGAACAGTTGATTATTTCAACTATTGGCACGATTTTGCTGCAAAGCATCTTTTTGGCATTGAAATCAATGATGAAATTGCCCGTGTTGCTAAAATGAATATGATCGTCCACGATGATGGTCATACCAATGTTATCAGCTACGATGCACTTGAAAGCATTGATAAAATGCACGACCATAACAGAGGTTTTGCAGAAAATCGTTTTGACTTAATTCTTACCAATCCTCCGTTTGGTTCTACCATTAACCTTGCAGAAAAACCTTATCTGTCAACATACGAACTCGGTAATAATGTGGATGCAAAAGGAAAAAAGAAGCCTCGCAAAAATCAAAGCTCCGAAGTTCTATTTGTCGAGCGCATTTGGCAGTTCTTGAAGTCTGGAACAGGGAAAGCGGCGATTGTTCTGCCTGATGGTATGCTAACAAATAGCTCCTCACAATATGTTCGCGAGTTTATCAAACAGAATTTTCAGATAATTGCAGTGATTAGTCTACCAAAAGACGCTTTTGCACATTTTGGTGCAGGCGTTAATGCATCAGTTATCTTTTTGCGTAAGAAAGCCAGCAATGAGAATAAACAGTATGAACAAGTATTTATGGCCAAACCACGCTTTATTGGATACGACGCAACAGGCACAAAGATTGCTCAGAATCAGCTTGACGATATTGCATTGAACTATGAAAGATTTGTTGCTGGAAACGAAATTGAGCAGAGTGAAGAGATGGGATACTTAGTCGAGTATGACTCCATTGGTGATCGTATCGACACAGACCATTATTCTCCTCTTTTTATTGAACTCAAGAAGCGTATTGAGAAATCTAAGTATCCAGTTGTCAGCATTGATGAAATCTGTACATCAATAAAGTCTGGTTTTGCAGCAGGCAAACAGGAGCAAGCCGATGAACTTCCAGATAATCAACGAGTTCCGCATCTTAGGCCGTTTAGTATAACAGTCGATGGTGAATTGAGTTTCGAAACAATGAAATACGTTCCTTCTGCTGCTTTGAGTGATGAGGATTATTGTGAAAATGGTGAAGTGCTATTTAACAATACTAATTCTATTGATCTTGTTGGAAAAAGCACTGTTTTTTGTTCCAAACGTGCCTGCGCAACTTCAAATCATATTACCCGATTGAAATTGAAAGCGGGAGTGAATCCATATTATGTAGCAGCATTCTTTAATATGTTGTTGAGACAAGGATATTGGAGATTCTTATGTACAAACTTCAACAATCAATCGGGCGTTAATTCCGAAACACTCAAAAAAGTTCGGATGCCTTTACCTCCGATGCAAATACAGCAGAAATATGCTGATGAAATAATGAGAAGATATGAGCATGCAGCAAGCTTGAGGAAACAGGCTGAACGGGAAATCGCCACTGCACAGTTGGAGTTTGAAGCAAATATCCTCAAGTAATTTTGTTGGACAATATTAAGTATGTCATGCCAACAAATACTGGTTTTAGCAAGCAATGTAGGCAACCAAAATTTTTGCTTATGCATGCAAACATAATGAAAAGAAACTGCGACAATTCGAAAGAGAATTATTGGGAGAATGAACATGGATATTCATCAGATAAAGACCATGTATGGTTGGTTTCAAAACCTTGCAAGTCGTCCTAATTGGACTGCAATGCCTGTGTCCCAAATCGATATCATCAACATCAAAAACGGTCTAATTCGTATCTCTCAGGATATCGAAAAAGAGTTTCCGTTTTTTAGTAAGGAGTTGTTTGCTCAAAAGGATGCTTTGTTTATCGGCTGGGGAACTTTCGACATTCTTGTGTTCGGACAAGTCACCGAAATTCTCAAAGCTCTGCAACAGATGAAAACGCCTGTTCAAGATGAAAAATGGGAGCTGGTTCATCCGGAAATTATAAAAGTATCTCGGAAACTTTTTGATGATGGTCATTATTCCAATGCTGCTTGCGATGCGTTCATTGAGATCAACGATCGGGTAAAAAAGATCTATAAGAAGCATCATCCGGAAGCAACGGAAGTTCCAGACGGACAGTCTTTAATGAACAAGGTGTTTGCTGATAAAGATCCTATTCTTAAAGCAGGTGATTTGACCGATGACACCGGAAGAAACACCCAGTTAGGAACACGATTTATGCTCGCCGGGGCCATGGCTGCTCTGCGCAATCCCAAGGCACACTCTAACATAACAATTTCAAAAGATGATGCCATGCGTAGAATCATGTACGCAAGTATGCTCATGTATAAGATTGATGATGCAGTAGCATATTCGAGAATACAAGAATAGGAGGGGAATTCATATGAAAACATTAAGCGGAATCTTAGAGTTTTCTATGGGGAATTTCCTTTGTCTTAGAGGATTTGCCGATTATAAAACTCTTAGTGATATATCGGAAGAAAACAAAGATGTACAACGAGAGCTAATAGAAAAACACAAAGGCGAAATGGCAGCATTTTTAAACTCGGGAGACTATAGGTTTTTTCCTGAAATAGTGTTATCTGTATCACTTTTAACAGAAAATAATCATTCAGAGGTCAGTGAGTTTTTTACTTATGTATATGATAAAAAAGAATGGAATAAAAAGCTGGGCGATATTAACATTTCTATTTTTAATCATGCCGCCGGGGACAAAAATAGAGTTGCCCATATTACTTTTGATGAAACAAAGGTAAAACTCAATCGAGTAGACGGAAACCACAGATTAAGTGCGGCAAGTGATGTAGCTGGAAATTTCAAAGTTCCTTTCTGTCTTATTTTATGTCAAAACCCAGACGAGGAAAATCGTTATTCAAGAGCTATATTCCATAATATCAACGCAAAGCAAATACCGCTGAGTCTTGAAGAAAACTTGAAAGTGATTCTTGATAGTTCGGAAGTTTTTTCGGATGATAAGCTGAAAACCGATCCCTCTTTCGGTTGGAAATACTATTTGGCAAGAAAAACATTGCAGAGCGTTGATTTTACGTATTTCCCTGCCATCAATTCTTACATACGCCAAGCAAAATGCAGCTTCTTTGTTGATTTGTTTGGGTTTTTGTTAAAAAGTAAAAGCGTTGAAGAAAACAATTCAGCCATTGCTAAAGTCAAATCGCAGTTGGTTGAAGTGGAGCAGGCATTGGTAGAATCCGAAATAACCGCAACTACAACAAACATTGCTGTTATTGGAGCTTTAGCTTATTACAGGCTTACAAACGAATTTAAATATCGTGGATTTCTTTCATGGATAAAGAAGAACAATATCGGCAATGTTGAAAAACTGCATATTGACGATATTATCAACCTGTATGATGAAATCTATGAACACGTTCCTAAAAAAGTATTTCTTGCAAGATGGTATCCATCTGCGGAACATGATGGCGATGACGAATATAGAAAAGCAGAAAGCCGAATCAGTGCTATGAAGGAAATCGTTCAACAACTAAACTTGGAACTGACCGATTTGGGTACACGGGAAACTGGTACATTTGACATTAGAAAGGTTATGTACCACGATATAAGAGAATGTGATATTTTCATAGCCGACCTTTCGGGTGCTCGACATAATGTTATGATTGAGGTCGGATATGCACTAAAGCACGTTGATACTGCCAGAATGTTATTTTATTTTCAAGAATCCGATAAATGCAAATCTGTTCCTTTTGATGTTAATCACTTAAACTATGTTCCGATTGTAGATTCTGCGGAGATAAAAACATCCGTAAAAGGACGTATTGAGAACATTCTTGCACAGGCTCGAAACGGGGAAATATAATGGCAACTTAGTATAATAGTTCTTATAAAATAGCACCAGGCACGAGAGGTTGACTCCTGTGCCTGGTGCTTATATATATTTGATTATGAGCTCGTCGACACCGTCGGTGAACTTTCCTTGAGACATTAGCTTGTTATGATATTCAATCAAGCATTGAATGATGAGGTATTGTTATGCATTGGTTAAGTGCAGATAGTATTTTCGTTTTCTCATACGAACACCACTTCTGCATTGACAACTTCGGTTACTCGCTCACGAATATTATTCATCTTCTGCACCCATTTTAATTGGTTGGTTGCTTTGAGCTGTTCGGTAATGCCTTCTTTTTCGGCAAGTTCTTTTACTGATCGAAGAAAAAGGGATTGTGCCTTATCTTCGGTATCTGCAAGGTGTGAATGGAGTTCGCTGGAAATGAGCAGATTATAATACAACACTTTATGATGCTGTTTTAAGTACCGCAGGCGACGCTGGCCCCAGATGCCGATGGGGTGTTCTTCAGGCTCGTCATCTCCAGCGATAAAGTAGTAATCGTTGACCAATTCATACTTTAATCCTGTCCGTCCGTCTGTAATGTACTTTTCTAACTTTTTCATGCTTTTGTCCTCCTTGAATTTGGTGCTCTCATTGTAGCAAATTAAGGCATAACAGGCGAATGTGCGAATTAACTTTTTGCATGATAGCGAGTAGAATATGTGTGTCCGAAGTCGGTATGTATATTGGTATATATCAAATCCGTTATGAACACTCGCACCAAATAAGCACGATAGTTTTGATACCATAAGGTATGAAACTACCGTGCTTATTCTTTTGCCGAAAATCCTTGCAGGACAGGGGTTTTCGGCTTTTTCTATTTTTAGGTAAGTTTCATTGTGCTGTCTGCAGCACAGTTTTTGTGTGTATCGGAGGGGCATTTCCCGCCTCTGCTAAACTCACGATGAGACTATTTCAAGGAAAAAGTTTCATTGTGCCTGTAAAAGTTTCATTGTGAGGGGAATAGTTTCAGAGTGAATAATAGAGAGCAAATTACCTGTGTTCTATTGACATTCCAATTATTCTCTGAAATTAGTCTTCGGTCAGATCACCACCACGACAGAAATCAGCAAGCTCAAAATCAGAATGATGCTGTTTTTTTCCATTACCGAATATCTCGTTGTACCAAGTGGATTTCCCTTCTATAATCCTCACCTTGTCTCCGCATTCCGGGCAAGTATACCAAGCCCATCCGTCAAACTCTGTCATAACCGCACCGCAGGTCTTACACCTTGGGTAATTACCAGCACCTAAACCGTAAACTTCATCATCGTCATTATCGTTGTTGCTGTCTGGCAGTGGAGTATAGTCTGAAGTATCAGAATCATCTGTAGCACTTACCGCCAACGCTACTACACCCACAGCTGCCGCTGCAACCCCGATTGCTTTTCCCGCTTTGATTAACCATTCCTTGGCTTTTTTCCTGCGCTCCTGCCTACAATCAGCACATAAGGTTGCATTCGGATCAGGGAGTCTCTTATTGCAATCAGAGCATACACCTGCAATGTTTTCAATAGTTGTATCATTCTCATAACCGCAACACTGACAAATGTGCCGTTTATTATTGCGGTCAAATCCTTCTTGATTATTCAAGTAACTGTCGCACTCGTCACAAAACCAGAAAACACAATCAGATAAAAAATACTCTTCAGAGAAACTATAGCCACAATCTTCGCATACCCAAGAAGCCTTTTTCTTGACGAATGACATTTTTCCATCTTTACACGCAGGACAGAACATCCATTTCTTAATATTCTTGATATAAAAATAATTTATTCTATCGCCTATGCTCGGTGATTTCTTCTCCTTATTGCTCATTTTCGTTTCTCCTTCATGTATTCCTCAAATGCCACCAAAACCTTGTTCAACGGTTCAGGCAGACGCTTATGGCACTCTTCCTTTAATTTCTCTGGAACACCGTAGAAACCTTCCGCAATGCTGCCAGCAATAGCTGTCAACGTATCACAGTCACCACCGAGTGATACTGCGGTACGGATGACATCCTCAAAGCTTTCGCCCTCCAGGAAGGCTGTGATGGCCTCTGGAACGGTATCCTGGCAGGATTCCACATGATGATAAGTGGGGCGTATCTCGTCACAGGTGCGGCTGAGATCGTAATGGAACTCCTGCTCGATGTAGGCTTTGATTTCTTCTTTGGTGCTACCTGTCCGCCCCAAGAAGATAGCAGAGGCCGTGGCTTCCGCTCCCTTAATCCCCTCCGAGTGGTTATGGGTCACTTCGGCAGAAAGTCTTGCTGCGTGACAAACAGCATCAATGTTATCATACAACCAGGCTACGGCGGACACACGCATGGCAGAGCCGTTACCGAAACTGTTATATGCCTTCATTTCAGGATCACGCAGCCAACGGCGGAACATACCGCCATATCCAGCGTGTGGGTACATTTTTCCGAATTGGCGCATACGGTTGGCGAGGATTCTTAGAATCCAGTCATCAGACGCGTTGGGTTGGGCATCAAGGAATGTCAACCCAACAGCTAATGTCATAACCGTATCGTCCGTATAGGTGGAGTGTTTGGAGAACAAGGGAAAATCCTTTGTCTTGTTGCCACGATCAAATTCATAGGGGCTGCCTATCATATCGCCCAGGATTGCTCCAATCATTTCTTTCCACCTCTTTTCTTATAATCGGCATCAATTTTCTTTTTCCAGTCGGCAGACAGTGGGGCGGCGCAGGCTCTTACACTGGTGATTGCCTCGCTGATGACCTCATAATTGAGTGCAGTTCCGACCTCATCGCAATGGTAATTTGCAGCCATAGACTCATCAATGCCGAAGCGTTTTGCTTCTGCTGCCGCATCGATATTTGCTCCAAGGAAGATAAACTCCCAACCATAGCGTTCTTTCTGACGCTCAATCATGGTACGAACTTTTTCGTAGGTGTATCTACGGCTTGCATTCTCCATACCATCTGTGGTGATGATGAAGAGGGTCTTTTCCGGCACATCCTCTTTCCGCGCGTATTTATGGACGTTGCCAATATGATGGATTGCTCCTCCTACGGCATCAAGCAGCGCGGTACAGCCACGAACAAAGTATTCCTTGTCTGTAAGGTTCGGAACATCAGCAATGGAAATACGGTCATGGATGACCTCGGTCTCATTGTCAAACAGCACGGTAGAAACAACCGCTTCGCCAGGCTCCTTACGCTGCTTATCCAGCATGGAATTAAAGCCTCCGATGGTGTCCTTTTCCAGGCCAGACATAGAGCCGCTACGGTCTAAGATAAATACGAGTTCAGTCATTTTGAATTCCTCCTGTTTTTTATTGTGGCTTCATTATACGAAAAACAGGAGGCAGTATGGTCGCACAGTAGGCGACATTTTTATGCACCGATCAACGGCTGATCAAAAGCAAATAATACTTCATTCAGTTCAAACACATCGTAATTCCCGTTGACAAGGAAATACTCCACGATAACGTCAAATTTACTGCTGTGGGATAAAGCAAACCCCGCACGACCAATAAAGTCCTTGGTCTCATCAATATCCAATTCAAGAGCAAAGGCAAATGCCAGAGCGGTCGCCTTGGATGGTTTATAATCCATATTATTACGGATTTTGGAGAACAGCTTTCTGTCCACATTGGCCTTCTTATATATTTCGGAATCCTTTTTTCCTGTCCTATCAATCAGATGAAAGAGCGTTTCAGAAAATCCGGCATCCAGTCCATCAAGAAGATGAGACCAATCATCGGGAGCCATTGGTGCGGCTGCACCGACAGCCATATCCAGGCACTCAGCCGCAGCCATCGGTGGACAGATATCCTCGGCAACATGGTTACTGCGCTTTAGTTTGTCCCGTATGCGCCTTCTTTCGAGGCGGGTGGCGTACACATTATCTGTTCCATACTCATCTATGGTTTTGCTTCGGATATAGTTTTCGTCTATGTAACTGCTGACGGATTTGAACAGTTTCTCGGACAAGGAAAACGCCTCTTTACCAAACACAACCAAGTAAACCTGCAACTCATTTTCTAAAAGAAAACTGCTGATTTCCCGGACTGCAATTTGCAAGGCGAGGGGTTTTGGGAAACCATAATTGCCCGTAGCAATCAGAGGAAACGCAACGGACTCACACTTATACTCCAACGCCAACGCCAGTGATTTCCGATAGCAGGATGAGAGTATTTGCTCCTCGTGGTGATTACCGTCTTCCCAAATGGGGCCAACTGTATGGATGATGTATTTAACGTCCATGTCGAAACCAGGGGTAATAGCCGCCTCACCCAAATCAATACAACCAATTTCCTTCCGAGCCTCAAGAAGTAAGGGGCCCGCTTTTTTATGTATTCCGGCATCTACGCCGGAGCCAATAACAGGATTGGGATTTGCTGTGTTAACCACCGCATCCACCTGCATATTGGTGATGTCGTTACGCACTATTTCAAACGGCATAGAATGCCTCCTTTCTCAATTCGCCAAGAACGCACTCAAAAAGTCACGTTCAGAAAATTCCATCCTCGCTACAAATTCAGCATAATCCGATGCACTCACGGGGATTTTTAGACCGCGCTTTGTGATGCTGATATCATCACGAGGGCCAACATTTGACTCATAGGTAGAGCCTCGATTCATCCTCAATCTTAGATCGTCGAACTCGCCAGCTTCTGGATAGAGATAGAAGCCCGTTTTCGCATCAAACCGGAACATATAGGCAAGTACCTGCAAATAATCCCGATTACCAATGTTATCGATTGGCTTGTACTTGGCATCGGCAATCATCCGAATCTCGCTGTTACGGCTAATGAAGTCAGGGTAAATAAGCCCAATATTCCCGTCAAAAAGGCGTTGTGCGCCCTTGCCACCCTTGTTCATCGGGTGATAGAACACATCCTCTATTAAGGAGTTAATGTACTCCTCCCAAAGCCACGCTCCATCGAACAGGATGCCGTATATCTGCCTTGACCCCGAACCGATTTGATGTTTCTGATGCTGAAGGATTAAGAGGCACAGCCTTTGCAGAGCAAGATACTCTCTGAAATACGCATGGCGGACAGTATTTTTCTTGTTCTGCTCGATAATTTTCTGCCTGTCATACGGTTCGTACCCAGGCGTTGCATCTATAACAAGTTTTACCTCGTCCTTCACTTTGAGGAGCAGACTGTTGCCGTAAGGTTTCCGCTTGATAAACTCAATGGTGTGGCGAACCAGTTCCATTAGACTGTTGTCATAAGAAAACTCCCGTTGGCTGTATGCTACATTCCCGGCAAATGGTGTGTTCTTCTCGATGTGCCTCGCAACATCAATGGTACCTTTTACATTTCCATCATTATATCTGCGGCGGATATACTTTTTGAACAGCCCTTTACGCATGGCAACCTTGAGATAATGCGGAAACAAAAACAGAAGGAAATTGAATAAGCGGTTATTATGGTTGGCATCCGATTCCAAATCCACTATATTCGGAAAATCCAGAACCTTGTCGAGGAGATACTGGAAAAAGTAATCTTCACCATCTCCGCTGAAGCGAGACTCGATAATCAGCCGCTCATCTCCGCATCCAAGGAAACCCATCACATTGCTGGCACGATAGGAATCATTGATGCTTTGGAGAATCATCTGATCTTGTGTGATATCCTTTGCTTCCTTTACGATTTCCGGGAACACGAATATTCCTTCGCGCTCAAGTTGCTCCAACGTTTTGTCAGCAATTTTGCCCGTAAGGTTCTTGATCTGAGAAAAATAATCCTTATTATGTAGTGAATTATCCTTGATCTTGAGTAGCTTCATGTGCCTCACCTCGAACCGGACTCTGATAGCCGTATGCCTTTGCAAACCGCTTCATAATTCCTTCTTCATCATACATACCCTGAATGTATTCTTGGAGAAGTGGCTGCAAATAATCAGTCCAAAGCTGGTCAAAGTCCAGTGTTTTCAGCTTCAGGAAGTAGGACGCACCGATTTGATAATTCTCATTCAAATCCTCTACGGCTGCAATTTCTTTGTTAAGGGCAGTCATTCTTCTGATTGCCTCTGCTTCCAGTTCCTCATTTTCAAGCAATGCAAGCATCTCAAGGCGCTCATCGGCCCGCAATTCCACAAAGCGGAATCGGCGGCGCATGGCAAAATCAAAGCTGTCCACAGAGCGGTCGATGTCATTCATTGTGCCGATGATATAGACGTTTTCAGGAATATAAAACTTTTCATCGGGGTTGGAATGCAAATTGGAATACTGCGTAGCAATCTCACCGGCTCTTCCGCGATAACCGGGGTCAATGGCAAAAAACAGTTCTCCAAAAATCTTTGAAATCTCACCGCGGTTGATTTCATCGATGATGAAGATATATTTCTTCAATTCAGTTTGCTTTGCTTTTACCTTAGTTGCTGTATTTTTCTTTGCCTTGATGGCCTTATAAATTGCAAAGTCATAGGAGTATGCCTGGGTTGCGAATGACTTTCCAAAGAATGTTGTGATATCTTTGACTTTCTCGAATCGCAGACCGGATTCCAACATTCTCCTAACTTCATCCAGATTTAGGGAGAGTTTGTTGACTGTCGCATTACTGGGGATAGAAATATTGATGTGACTGTCATCCACGCTTACAATGGTAAACTCATTTCCGTTGATGGTTTTGAACGTATCTACACCCATTTCTACGCTGGCAAAAAATTCTGTCATTGCTTCCTGAACAGAAAGTTCCTTTTCCACTGCTTCTCTTGACTTTTGAGAATCCTCGTAGTTTTTTCTGGCACGGGCAACGAACTTTTTGAAAATACCGTCCTGCAATTCAAATCCCATAGTGCCATCATCATTAACTCTCGGTCTCAGACCTTCCACAAAATCGGAGTAGTCGTAACTCGGATGGAATTGGACAAATTCTACCTGTTTCTTCTGCTCGTCCGTGAGGAGGGTGTAATCGTCAAAATATCCATTGCTGATAATATCCGCAGCGATTTCCTTTGCAAGGTAGGACTTACCGGTACCAGGTGCACCTCTGAAAATCAGATTCTTCGATTCAATCAGCATGGAAGAGAACGGATTCCGATACCCTTTGAACTGTTGAACTAGTTCCTCCTGTGCAGCGGCTTCTGCTTCAGCCACCACAGTTTCTTTTTCATCTTTTTCACGGTATGTCAGGATGAATTGATCTCCCGGCTCACCAAACCGCTTCAAACATTCCTGACAGAAAGTAATCGTGGAGAAGATATTCCAGCAGTAGATGACAAACTGGCGTCCGTTGTCATAGCCATAAGTCATATACTCTATGGTTTTACGATGCTTCTTGTATTCGTCGACGCTTGCAAAAATGCCACTGATCATTTCGCTATCCGGATTATATCTGCAAACCGGGAAGCTCTCCTTTTCCTCAACGGACAAGGATGAAAGCTGTTTTTCAAAAACTTGGCACGCGATGCGCGGCATAGTCTGATTAGAATTTCTTCTTTCACCCTTACTGTAGGTGCGCTTAATTACTTCCCCCGTAGCCTTTTTGAAACAGACGTCGAGAGGTTTATAGTTATCCCCAAGGCTGATATTGTCCATTGTGAAACGCTCGTCAGTAGACACTATGCCTTCGGCAGTAATCGACAGTTCAAACTTCTCTTGCTGTTTTTCTTCTATTGTGAAGCCTTGTCCTTCCAGATAACTCTTTGCTTCTACGGCATTATATCCATCCGTGGATATATCCGTACCGTTCGCCAGATGGTTAGCCACAGCCACCACATATTTGGGCGGATATCGTTTTCCATCATCGGTTACAAGTTCATACTTCGTGCTTTGGTTATGAAACGGCACGCCATTCTCATCGATATATTTTAAGGCTTCGAAGATGTGTTCCATTTTAAATTTTGGTATAGCCATACTCATCCTCCTAAATAATTTCCATCAAGTGTCTGTTTGCTTTTAACCAGTCCTGTTGTTCTTTATAATTCGGCAGGACTGTTTTTACTCTCGCCCAAAACTGTGGACTGTGGTCTTTGTATGTGATATGGCTCAACTCATGCACTATCACATAATCAATAATTCCCAAGGGCGCAAGAATCAGACGCCAGGCGAAATTAAGGCTGTTTTTCGAGCTGCAGGAACCCCATCTGGCTTTTGCCTCGGACATTTTCACGCCCGAATAGCTAACACCCATAATTCTTGCATAACGAGCGACCCGTTCCTCAATGACTTTACCGGCTTCGGATTTCAACCATGCGGATATATCTTCAACTGAGGCTGCTAACGGAACAATCAATGTGTCACCCTCGATACTAATATCCGAAACGGCCTCCTTTGAGATAACATAGGAGTTTCCAAGATAGAGAATGCTATCTCCATCGTCAGCTGTCAAAGGTTCATGCTTATCGCTGACCGCTGCGATTTGCTCCTGTTTGGAGCGAATCCACATCTTTTTCTTATCAACAAACGCCTCGATATCAGCATCTGCCATTTTCTTAGGCGCACGAATCAAAACCTTACCCTCGGTATCGATAACAATGGCAATGCTTTTTCTGTCTGATCGGGTTACTGCATAAGGAATCGTACTCATTCGCTATCCCCCCTGAAGTGCTGGTAGCCCAACTCAAGCAGACGCTGTGCAATGTCTTTTCTACGCCCATAGATACCGGGAACGCGGTTTTTAATTTCCGGGCCGAGAAGTTTATTGATGATAAATGTCCTCAACGAGTTCTTCCTTGACTCGTTATTCCAGAAATTCGTAGTTTCAGCGTCCGTTCTAAAACGTTGCAGAACATCGTCGGTCAAATCCTTTAATGCATTGAACGCATCTTCCGGAATATCAGAATATGAGACATCGCCGTAAAGTTCTGTTTTCAACATAGCGAAGAATGGCATCTCGTGCTCCGGCTCATAACCGAAGGTGTTTTCACGCGCACGGCCTTCCACAATATCATCACGCAGATGCTCCAACGCAGCACGGAGATCCGTCCAGTTGTCACGGAATTCCTGCAAAATTGCTTCTAGGCGTTCGCTCAATCTCATAAAGAGTTCTGGGTCTTTTGGGGTATTGACATTGATGTACTGGCGAACGGCATATTTAATGCGGTCGCAAGCGGCACGGTCTGTTCTATCCTTTGCCTTCACATCATCCAAAAACTCATCCGAAAGTAGAGAAACAGGTTCGATTTCTACATCGACACCATTTACTTTGAGATATTCCTCAATGATGGCACGAACCTTTTTGCTTGCATCCTTCATGGACAAGCGAGGATCACGGGTTGCCTTTGCTACTGATTCACGGATGAAAGACAGCAGTCGGAAATCATCGCTATATTCCAATGCCGCAGGGTCAGGCAATACACGGTCAAACATTCTTGAAAGTTGACCGAACAGCGCATTAAATTCCTCGCGGAGTTCATCATCAGCAACCAGTTCCTCAATAATCGGAGCGGTGTTGGAGATGTCGGAGAACCCAACCTTGTCTCTGAAAAATGCGATGACAGCATTATAGGCATCGTTTAACGCCGCAATATCCTGCGTCTTGTCCTTAATAGAAGAAATGGTTTCACTGATATCACTGTCGTCATATTCTGCCAGTGCTTTGCGTAGGTGATTGGTTACACCAACATAATCCACCAAGTAGCCACATTTCTTATCCGAACCGCAGGTGCGGTTAACACGGGCAATTGTCTGAAGAAGGTTGTGGTTTTTGATAACTTTATCAAGGTACATGACCTGCTCAATCGGAGCATCAAAACCGGTAAGAAGCATGGCTGTTACCACGATAATGCCGTAATTGCCATCGCCGCCTTCTTTGCCGACACCACCAAAAGGCGCTTTGAACCCATCGATGATTTTTTCGTTTTTCGCATCATCGCCATACTGTTTCAGATGCGGTTCCTCATTGGCAGTGGCAGAAATAATGCAGGCAACCTTGAGCTTTTCCAGTTTTTCAATGTCGATATTATGCGGGTTGTCGTGCTTGAGTTCCAGAATGCGGCGCTGCAGAATGGACTCGATAGCCACCTTATATCTATGGGCAGCCTCCTTGGAAACGCCAACGACCTGCGCTTTAAATCCGTTCTGGAATACCGTAGTGATATAGTGTTCTACCATATCCTCGGCCTTTTCCCAGATGATCTCGTTTGCTTCGAGATAACCACGAGCGGTATATTTGCCCATGATTTCCTCTTGCTCCTCGGTCTCCATGTATCCGAAGATGTCAACAAACTTGCGGTTCATTGCATCGTGGTCTGTAATTTCGCTATCGGTAGCACGACCTTCATATTTGATTTCAACGATGACACCATCATCCTGTGCCTGCCGCATGGTGTACTTGTCGAGATATCCGCCAAAGGTTTCCACGGTTTTGGTAATCGGTGTGCCGCTGAAGGCAACCTTAATAGACCCCGGCATACTGCGCCACATATTGGCAGCAAGTTCGGAGTATTCGCTTCTGTGTGCCTCGTCGATCATCACAAGGATTCTTTCCGAGGTATTCAGTACAGGGAATTTTTCAGTTTTGCCGGAGTTATCTCCGAACTTATGAACCATGGCCACGGTGACATCGCTGGCATCACTGGCAATCAGCCGCTTCAAGTGTTCAATGCTTCCTGCCTTGTTGACAGGATATTTAATGGTGCGTGACGTTTTGAAAAGCTGTTTTTGCAGATCGGTGCGGTCAATGAGCAGCACAATCTTGTAATCGTTCAGATCCGCAGAATTATACATCTTGCGGATAACAAACATCATGGTCAGAGATTTACCGCTGCCCTGTGTGTGCCACAGGGTACCACCGGCCTTATCACTTCTGATACGCTCGATAATCTTTCTTGCTCCACGATACTGCATATAACGAGGAACCACTTTAATGGTCTTACCTTCATCGGTCTCGTTATAAACCGTGTAATTGCGCACGATATCGATCAGATGGAACGGTTCGAGCATTCCCGCCACAAGAATTTCTTGACTCGACGGGATTGAATCCGTGCGGATATCAGACAGCTTATACGGATATGGGTCCTTCCACTCGATGAAATGGCTCGTCCCGCCGGTGATACTGGTATAGCGGGCATCATGGAAACAGGTGGAAACCACGAACTGATTGTAATAAAACAGTTCCGGCACACCTTCCATATCCTTGCTGCCGCGCCTGTTCTGATAGCGCATCAGTTGCTCGATGCCTTCGGCAACAGGCTCTGCAATATCGGGAGCCTTGCATTCAATAACGACAAAAGGCATACCGTTGACGAACAGAACCACATCAGGGATAATATGTTCCTCTGTTCCGGGGATGCGAACTTTATACTGGCTGATTGCAAGGTACTCGTTCTTAGATGTAGCGGGATCGAAATGCTCCATATCATCCCAATCAACCAGAACTACCGTTTCATCGTCACCGGTCTCTTCATTATAGGCAGACAGCCCGTCCATCAAGCGGTCAAAAACGCAGATATTATTATCAAGCATTTTCTCGGTCGGATAATCATAGGTCTGCATCTGTTCGCACAGGGCGTCGATCTGGTCATCCTCCAACCAAGGGTTCAAACGGCGAAGCGCCGCCTTAAATTTAGCGGGGATAATAACTTCGCGCAAAGAGGTGCGGAAGCTACTTTCCGGCAAATGTTTTTCTGTATCATCCAGCGCCTTGACAGACCAGCCCAGGCGCTCAAGCTGCTCCAACAGCGGAGTTTCTACATATTGTAATTCTGATGGTCTTCCAGGCATTTTCCTTTACCTCCTTGCTTACATAATCGATTCTACTGATACCTTTTGTGTCAGTAGGTCTTGCATCAGACCGTCCCGAATACAAATCAACTTTTCAAAGTTTCTTTGCTCATTAGATATTTTTTCATCAATTGCATCCAGCGGGGCCAAGATATTCATAAGTTCATCTTCATCGCTGATGAACGGAAGCTGGATTTCACGTATCTGGGCGAATGAGAGTCCCTCTCTATTGCTACCACCCATTAACCGTTTTATTTGAGATTGACCGTACTCTGAGGTCAACCATCGATACAAATATTGCGACATTAGGTCATTCCCATCTGCCAATCTGATAATGCAAACGTGCTGATTTACATTGGCTTCTTGATCAAGCTGATAAACCACACATCTTCCGATAGATGCTCCTGTGATATTTAACAGCACATCGCCAAACATAACCTGAGAACGTTTCATTTGTTTATGGATTGTGGGAGCAATATACGCAACATCGTCCAATGCAAGTCCATCATGGGTAACATTTTGACTTCGTAAGAACAAAATGCCCTCCTTCAGATAAACAGCTTCGCCACCTTTAGGGGTAGCACCGCTTCCAACCTTCACGGCAAAGTCGCCAATTTTTTTGACATCCCACGATTTAGGAATAACTCCCCATGGGGAATCCACACGATGGTTGTCTTTTGAGGCACTGCCAAGCAGCAGGGAATTCAACAGGCCAATTTTGATATTCTTATATTTTGCAATCATATGGCGTGTTTCATCTATCACCTCATCTACCGTTGCAAGAACCTCTGCAATTTTTGCCTGTTCCTTGGTGTCTGTCGGAGCAGGAAAACTGAACTTATAGAAGTTTTCTTGTGTTAACTCTTTTATTGTGGTCCCCGTTAGTGTGTTGGCTTGGAAATCTTCAAAAAAGCGAGAATTCAAAACATAATACAAGTACTGAGGCAACACTTTTCCTGTGGTAGCGCGAACAAGGAAAATGTGACTGTTGAGTGTTGTCTTTTCAGGACAATTGACCACAAAGGCGGTTTTTCCTACAGTTCCGTCCTTGGTAACAAGCAGATCATTTTCCCTTAATTGAATCCCTTTATCCTGCTCGTAACGCTCCTCGGTAACGTGATAACAAGTATCCCAGTTCACCTTGCCGTTCACGAAATCCGTTCCCGTAACAAGATAAGGCCCATAATCCTGGAACTCGTCAGCACGTAATCCCTGCCAGCCGATGCGGGCGCGCAGAGCGAAGCAGTCCTGCAGAACCATAGTAGTCGTCTTACTCATACAGATACCCCAGCTTTTCCAGGAATCCGTTTAATTTATCCTCAGCCTTTTTCCTTTGAGCCAAAAGTTCCTTGGCAGAGGTGTAATATTTCTCCCAAAGTTTCTGAACCGCCTTTACGGTTACCATTACTTCAGCAAGAAGATATTTATTGAGTTCTTCCACAAAGCACTCATGGAGAATCTGAAGCACCATAATACGGCACTGTTCCTCCGTGAGGTTATCGCGGATGGCATCGATTTTCTCCTGCAGTTCTTTCTTCGCCTTGGTCAGGGCTTTGTTTGCTGCATTCTTCGCCTTTTCCAATTTGCTGATTTCTTTTGTCAGAGCCTTTGCATCCGCTGTACCCAAGTCCTTGAGGTACTTCTTGATGTCCTTAAGGGACGGCTCTTTCGGTTCCGCATCCTCCTCGTCGGAATCGTCTTCATCAGTGCCAATATCGATAGAGAGTGCATAGGTCATCAACTCGGTCATTGCATCCTGTGCTTCGGCTTCGAGTTTTTCGATTTCCTCCAATTCCGACTGGAAATGTTCTCTGGCAATCATAGTATCGCTAACCAGGGAAGAAACGTAACACTCGCCGCAGATGGTTTTGAAAACATTCTTTATGGTGATGGTTTCCTTCACATCAACCTTTTTCTGGTTGCCTTCCGCGTCTTCCACAAGGTCGGTGTACTCACGCACGGTATATTCGTGATCCCACCAGTTAGCAAATACACCCAGGGATTGGAATTTATCCAGAATTCCAACAGGTACCAATGCCTCGGCAATTGCAGCTTTATGTTTTGCGGTAAAGTCGGTAATAGGCAAGCCGTCTCTGACTTGATCTACCTCCGCCTGCACATTCTGCCAATAGGTTTCGAACACTTCACACATTTTGGCATTGGCTGCAACAACGCCGGGATGCTCCGAGATAAATGCCTGAATTTTGGCCTTGTCCGATGCGATGTCACGGAAGTTGGAATATCCCTCTTCACGGTCAGCAAAAATATCTCTGGCTGCGATTCCATATTTGTCAAGCAGACCATTCAACGCAGTAATTTCTGCGTTAGGTACGCCACCGAGCATATGGGCTCTTACATCGTGAGGTTCCTGCGGCGGTGTGTTGTCCACATATCTGCGAATATTCAGGTTTGCGTTGTTCGTTTTCTTATCCAAAATATCCGCAATCGGTACCAACTTGGAGTAGTTCGGTACTTCTACAAGATTGTCGAATACCCAGACAATTTTTTCTGTATCTTCGGGTCTCAGATAGTTCTGATTCTTGCCCTCGCCATACTCGGCATCCGCATTGATAATCAGAACCTTGCCCTTTAATTTTTCGGGCTTTTCCTTCTTGCCAATAACAAGCAAACAGGTAGGAATGGTAGTACCATAGAAAAGGTCCGGCGGAAGATTGATAATAGCGTACAGGATATCCTGCTTATCATTCAGAATTCCCTCTCGGATTTCCTTTTCTTTGCCTCCACGGAATAGCACACCGTGAGGCATAACAGTAACCATCATGCCATCTGGCTTCAAACTGGCAATCATGTGCTGAACAAACATTAGATCAGCTTTCTTGCCGGTCTGAGGAGCCCATCCGTAGACAAAACGGTTCTGATACTGCATCTTCTCATTGCGGGTATAGTTCTGAGAAAACGGAGGGTTTGCGAGAACACGGTCAAACTGCTTGACATTTTTATCATCGTGCCAGTGGGGCTCCGTCAGTGTATCGCCGTGCTGAATATCCGCAGATTTAATGTCATGCATAATCATGTTCATTTTGCAGATAGACCACACGGTCGCCGCATCGTCCTGTCCATACAGAGCCAGACGGGTACCGTCACCACCATTTTCATCAACATATCGCTTGCTGTGAATAAGCATACCGCCACTTCCGACAGTGGGGTCATACACGGACATATTCTCCTGCGGCTTTATCAAACGCACCATCAGTTGAACTACGGCAGATGGCGTGTAAAATTCTCCGCCCTTCTTTCCGGCAGAGTCCGCAAAATTCTTAATCATATACTCATACGCGGCACCCAACAAGTCGGGGAAGACAAAATTGTCATTTGTCAGTCTGTACTTATTAAAATGGCGAATGAGCTGTACCAATCTATCATTGTTGATAATCTGCTTATTTTTAACCTTACGGTCAAAGTTAATGCCGCTTAATACACCCTCAAGTTCCATATTTTCCTTTTCAATGGCTTTCAGGGCTTTTTTCAATTTCTGGGCAACATCGGTTTTCTGATGGAGTAATCCCTTCCAACCGTCGCCGTTATCTTCGCACTCCCAACGAGCCTCTCTCGGCACGAAAAAAGTGCTGCCATATGAAGTGCTGTCCTCAAGATAGTCAGCCAATTCTTCCGGTGTCAGGGCATCCTTCATGGTTTCTTCCAGTTGTTTGCGCTTCAACGCAAAATTATCGGAAAGTCTCTTCAAAAACAGAATTCCGAAAATATACTCCTTAAATTCAGATGCGTCCATTTTGCCACGGAGAATGTCCGCCGCACTCAACAGATGCGACTCTAATTGTGATATCGTAAGTTTAGGCATTGCCTGTTCCTCCATTCTCCGATCAAGGCCAAGTTACGGAGTTATTCTATTGCTTTCTCTCAGCAATACGGACATCAATCCGTTTTACCGGGGAAGCAGCGTAATTTGCCAAGCACTTCAGAATTACATCTTTGCCTTGCTCGGCTATTCTCTTTTCTTCACCATCGTTGACAAACAGAACCATGTCCTCATCATCATAGAACGCCACGGCATTTTCTATTGCCGCTTGCACAATGGTGTTCTTTTCGTGCATTCCAACCGTTGCTGCAACATACGGCCAATATTCGCACGAAATATAATCGTCCAATTCATCCGGGATAGCAACTGCATCCTCGGACAATCGACGCTGTGGGGTATGATATACACCACACTGCTCCAAATAATTATAAAAATTCCTGTGGATACTATCCTCGTGGCGATAATACCCAAAGTCATGCCTCTTCAGTTCATCTGCTCGAATGTTAGCCGCCTTCCCGGAAAGAAAGCATACGTCTTTCAGCCAGTTCGGATCATGTTTCATGCCCGGAAATCTTCTGAGAATCGTCCGTGGCGCCAGAAGTTCTGCCGCAAAAGCATCGGCTTCCGTTTCCAACACCTTTTTACTGCTAACAGGCAATCCCGATTGAATAGATGTACCTTCAAATTCAGTAAGATGCCCCAAAACAATATGACCGATTTCATGAGCAAGTGTGAACCGCACACGAGGCAAATAAGTAACAGTATCATCGTAGACAATCAGATAGTCCGAAGTACCGCGCCTAATTGTAGTTTCCGCATCTAAGCCTCTCTGTTTCAAATTGTAGGGATCTGAGATGTTAAATGTCTTTCTAAGATCGTCCCACCCGGCAATATAGCAGTTGTCCAATTCATCAATAATCTCGAATGGATCTACGGGAAACTTCGAAATACCAAGTTCCGCAAGCAGCTGATAGGCTTTGCGTGTTATTGTGCTGTACCTGGGCTTATCAGGAATTTTTCTTTTTCTTCGCATGATCTAAGAACATATCCATATGGTCAACAAAAGCATCAAAGTCGAAATCATCATCTTCGCTGCTACCACGAGCAAGACCATCGATAATAAGCTGGGCGGTTTTCTGTTGCTTCTCTGTTTTCAGTTCCGGGAACACTTTCTCAATCAGAGGAACAGAGCCATCATCATCGGCATATCCTGCTATTCGCAGCATTTCCTCCTTCGGAACGGAAAGCGCCTCGGAAATAGCAAGCAACATTTTTATAGATGGATTCTCGCGCTCGCCACTTTCAATCCTATGCACTTCAGAATGGCTAACACCGGCTTTCTCAGCTAAAGTGCGCTTTGACCACTGTTTAGATAGTCTTCTTTCCTTAATAAAATCTCCAATAATAGACATAGTGCACCTCCTATGCAATAATTATAGCACGAGTGTACCCAAAAAGCAACACTTTCAAAGAAAATTTTCTCCAAGGAAACAGAAATGTAAATTTACTGTACCCCATAAGAAACAAATTCTTTTCTGCTATTGTTTTTTAGGTACATATGTGATATAATGTTCCCTATAAGAGACAGAAAGGAGACTTGCGTATGGAGCCAAATCTCACATACATCAAAAAACTCATGAAACAGCAGGGATGGTCCAGCAATGAACTTGCCCGACGTGCTGGACTGTCGAAATCGGAGGTCAGCCGGTTTCTGAGAGGGCAACGCAGTGGTGGAAACAAGATGATTAGCGGTCTTCTGAAGGCATTTGATGGGGAAACATTGCAAACCCTTTTTATTTTGCCCACGATGTCCCCTAATGTCAATACACCAGCAAAATCCGTCCCCTTAAAGAAAAATTGGGAGACGGCGCGCCATCCTTGTTCACACGGTATCGATTGCAAATACAACGAAGCCGAGGGAAAGGTGGAAATCACTCGGGGTGACTGTGTCACAACACTGAATTTCCCACCGTGTGAAATCACAGTCGAATACACCCAGAAACAAAAGTAAATACGAAAAACACAGTCCGCCAGAGCGCAAGACGACAGTGCGGGATCTGCTTTCTCCGATGAGAAGGTAGGTCTCACCCTGTCGTCTTTTTCTGTTTATGGCGGATGAAGCGGCTCTGGACGGATTGTGAAATCTGAAAGGAGCCATTTTTATGTCAAAACACAATGCAGCACCGAACTTTGAACGCAAGAGCCATTACAACGAGAGCCGGGACTCCTATCTGGACAAATCCGGCAACTATGTCTACACCCGCTGGGTTAAACGGGACAACGGAAAATGGGAACGGGAAGTCGTCGCCACGGTACCGTTCACTGAGGAAACCCGTGACATCATCATCTTTTTGGATGCTGACGATCACGGCTGCGACCTGCAGGATCGCTATGCGGAGGAAAATGCCGACTACGGTTTCCGCAACAAATGTGAAAAAAAGCGTAAGCAGAACACCTCAGATGAAGATGTGGATTTTGACATCGACCCCGTTGAAGCTATTCCAGACCCTGCGGCCTTGCTTCCGGCACTGTCCGATACAAAGTCTATCCCGGAAGACCCGATGATCCAGAAAATTTCAGAATTCATCCGTACCCATCTGACCGACGAACAGCAGAATCTGCTGTTCGCCCACCTGGGTGAAGGAAGATTTCTGGAGGATATCCGCCGCGAGGAAGAAGTCGCCACAGGTAAGAAGGTCAGCAAACAGGCTGTACACAACCGCTGGAATCGCATCCTCACCAGGCTCTGCAACCACCTTGGTGTAGATAAGCCCAAGCAGGAACACAAGAAATCAGACAGCCAGTAAACAGCCGAAAAAGCGAGGGGTTGACTTTTTCGGCTTGTACTGGAGGAAGAGTTCCAACCCCTCCTCCCAATCAATGATTCACGATACAAGGAGGATTTACCCGTGAAAATAAAACACAAAGTCAGAATAAAAATTGCTGACCACGTCGGTGGCACCAAGGATGTGCTTGAAAGCACACGCATCAGCTTGCCCAGGAAGTTGCTGACCCTTCTCTTCGGAGAATTCTGCGAAGTTCTCGTTTTAACCCCCGGTGAAACAGTACAGGGTGTTGAAATCCAGGAAGTGCGAGGTGACGGCGATGAATAACATTGAACTTATGATGCCGATCAAGGCTGCCCCGTATGACCATCAGAAAAAAGCCTTCGCCTTTGCCTGCGACAAATTCGGTGTGTTCACTAATCAGATAAAGAGCCGCGGCACGGCACTGCTGATGGAGATGGGCTGCGGAAAGACCATCGTGAGCATCGCCATTGCCGGATGTATGTATCAGCACGATAAGGTCAACCGGGTTTTGGTGGTCGCACCGCTCTCCATCCTGGGCGTATGGCAGGAGGAATTTGAGAAGTTCGCCGATTTTCCATACACCATGACCGTGCTGAAGGGCACCTCGGCAAAGAAAAAACAGCAGCTTGAAAAACTGCCTGATGGTCCAGGGCTGCAGGTGGTTGTGGTCAATTACGAATCCGCATGGCGCTTGGAGAAGGAACTCCTCGCATACAATGCCGACCTCGTTATTGCGGATGAAGCCCACAAACTGAAAGAAGCCCGCACCTCCCAGAGCAAGGGAATGCACCACATCGGTGACAAGGCTCGGTACAAGCTGATGCTCACCGGCACGGTCATTACAAACAGAGAATTGGATGTATTTTCGCAATACCGTTTTTTGAATCCGCAGATCTTCGGTCCCTCGTTCTATGCCTTCCGTAATCAGTATTTTGATATGGGCGGCTACGGCAACCACACACCTATTTTCCGCAAGTGGATGCTGCAGGACTTCCTCCGCAAGATGCACTCCGTGGCATACCGTGTCACCAAGGCTGAATGCTTGGATTTGCCGGAGATCACGGAGGAAATCCGTACCGTGGATTTGGAAGCTGATGCAATCGACATCTACGACAGCATCGAGGATGAAAGCTACGCAGAACTGAATGAGTCCGAGGTGACCACCGCCAATATATTGACCCGCCTTCTGCGTCTGTCTCAGATTACCGGCGGACACCTTACCGATGACGATGGTGTTGTAAACACCGTAAGCAGAGCCAAGCTGGATGCTCTTTCCGATATCATCGACACGGCTATAGCCGAGGATAAGAAACTCGTTATCATGGCGCGGTTCGTGCCGGAACTGGACGACATTCAGGAACTGCTGGAAAAGAAAAAAATAGGCTATGCCGTGGTGCGCGGCGGTGTGAAAGATCGTGACAGCGAAATCCACCGTTTCCAGTATGACGATAAGTGCCGTGTGTTCGTGGGTCAGATTGCCGCCGCCGGACTTGGCATCACACTGACTGCAGCATCGACTATGGTCTTCTACTCTTTAGATTATTCCATGTCCAACTTTGAGCAGGCCAAAGCCCGTATCCACAGAGCCGGACAGAAAAATAGCTGCCACTACATTTATTTGGTTTGCCGTGGCACGGTCGATCGCAAGGTTCTCCGGGCATTGCAACAGAAGCAGAATCTCGCCAAGATGCTCGTTGACGATTACCGCAAAGGCCGAAATCCCTTCAAAAACTGACCTCGGACGAGGGGGTTGACTTTTTCGGCTTGTACTGAAAGGAGGTAGTCACCGATGAGCAACACAAAAATCTTCGAGATGGCTGACAGGCTCAAGGCACTCAAGGAGCAGAAGAAAGACCTGGAAGCACAGGCCGAAGCCGTGGGCGCAGAAATCAACGCACTGGATGCACAGCTTTCCGATGCCATGGCCGAAGCCGACCTGGACCGTTTCTCACGCAACGGCAGCACGTTCTACTTGAAGAGCCGACTCTTCGCATCCCCGGCCGCTGGTCGCAGGGATGAAATGCTGGCAGCGCTCAAGGCAAACGGATATGGCAGTCTGGTCGTGGAATCGGTCAATGCCAACACGCTCTCGTCCTTCATCAAGGAACAGCGAGAAGTGACCGGCATGGACGTCCCGGAATGGCTCGGAGATACCGTCAGCACTTACGAAAAAGTGTCGGTCGGTATCCGCAAGTCCTAATAACGCTGAACAACGCAGCACCGCAACAATAAAAAATCTACTTTTCATTATTATAGGAGGATTCGAATTATGTCAGACAACAAGAACAATGAACTCGCAGTGACAACTGGTTTCGCTGCACTTGCTAACAGAGACGCACTGAATGAGGCAATGATGGAAGATTGCCAGGGCCTCGAGTTTTCCTTCGACCGTGTGAAACTCCCCGCCGGCGGAGGCACCGCTTTTGAAATCCCTTCTGCCGAGAGCGAGGAATATGAGATGTCCAAGGACATCACGGGTGTTATCGTGTACAACCATCCGTCCTTCGCCTACTACCGCGACAAGTACACCGGGGGCAGCAATCCTCCCGACTGCGGCTCTTTCGATGGTGTGACGGGCATCGGCAATCCCGGCGGCAACTGCGCCACCTGCCCGTACAACAAGTTCGGCTCCGGCGATGGTCAAAGCAAGCTGTGCAAAAACAAGCGTATGCTCTACATTCTCCGCGAGGGAGAACTGTTTCCCATCACGCTGTCCCTTCCTACCGGGTCTCTCAAGTCCTTCACCAATTATGTGAAGAGCCAGCTGTCCCGCGGCAGAAAGCTGAACCAGGTGGTCACCAAGATCACACTCAAGAAAGCTTCCAATGCCAACGGCATCGCATTCTCCCAGGCGGTCTTCGCTTTCGAGCGTATGCTCACCGCTGATGAGAGGGCCGGAGTGGCCGGTGTCACCGAGACGGTCAAGGCTTACGCAGCAAACCTCACCCCTGCGTCCTATGTGGATGATGAGATTCCCGTTGACCCTGAGACCGGCGAAGTTATCGAGCCTTTGAAGTAACCCATAAACAAGCCCGGAGGGGTTCGCTCCTCCGGGTATATCCCCATAGGAGTGATTGCACATGACAACAAATTATAGATGTGTGACCACGGTGGACGAGGTGCGAGATTACATCGGCAGCAGTACCATTGTCGCATTCGACTTTGAGACTGCTCCCGATGATCCGTACCGGGATGAGGACAAGGCAGCTCTCGACCCTGCAAGGGCGCATATCGTTGGCTGCTCCTTTTCCGTAGCAGAAGGCAGTGGCATTTATGTGCCGGTTGTCCACCGCATTGGTACGAATATTGACAGGGATGCCTTCTTTGCCTTCCTTACGGCATTCCTCACAAATACGAAAATTACAAAGATTGCCCATAACATTGCGTTTGAGTCGGCTATGGCTTATGCCTGCGGCATCGTAATCCAGGCCCCGGTGTACGACACCATTTGTGCATCGCAGATGACCCTCAAGACCTCATTTGATTTTCGCAAGCTGAACGAAAGCGGTCTGAAACGTCTGGCAGAGGAATTATTCGGCGAACCGCTCCCGTCCTTTTCAAGCGTGACGGACGGAAAACACTTTGATGAACTGGACGGTAACGATGCCGAGACTGTTCGCTACGGTGCCGCCGACTCAGATTATGCTCTGCGCCTGTACCACAAATTCAATGCCTGGTTTGACAGATTTCTTCCGAAACATCGCTACATCGTGGAGAATATCGAAAGTCCGACTGCTGTGTACCTCGGCATCATGAAATGCAACGGCATCCCCGTGAATCTGCCCTTGATGCAGCAGCGTAAGGCAGAAGCTGAAGCTGAGATGGAGCGTATCCGCAAGGAAATCGAATTCATCATCGGTGATGTCAGCATCGGTGCAAACTGCTCCACCCAGGCATTCAAGAATTATCTGTATAAGGATTTGGGACTGCCGGTCCTCAAGACTACGGAAACTAACCGTGAAGCTGCGGACGATATGGCTATGACCCTTTTGAAAGAATGGTGCGATGCCAACCGCCCGGAACTCTCGCCGCTGTTCACCCTGGTGCAGGAGTATCGCAAGTGGGGCAAAATCAAATCCACCTACATTGACGGGTATCTGAAATATCTGAACCCTGTGACCGGATGCCTTCACCCGGATTTGTTCGCCCTGTCCACTGATACAGGCAGAATGAACTGCCGTAACCCTAACGCACAGAATATGCCGCGTAAGACCAATGACCCCATCGGTGTCCGCAATTTCATCAAGGTGCCGGAGGGCTGTCTAATTCTTTCCCTCGATTTCAGCCAGATCGAGCTGCGTGTAGGCGCATTCTACTGCCGGGACGAGGTGATGATGGACACCTACAGAAAAAATGGGGATATCCATGCAGCCACTACATCGGTTATTTTCGGTGTCTCCTATGATGAGGCACAGGACAAGCATTCGGAAAATTATAAGGAAAACCGCACCATTGCCAAGAATGTCAACTTCGGCACATTCTATGGACTGTTTCCCCGCGGGCTTCAGAAAACGCTGAAGTTCAAGGCGGGTGTTGAGAAGACCGTGGATGAATGCCAGGAAATCATCTCTAACCTCAAAGCGGGTTATAAAGGGCTGACCACATGGCAGGAAGAAACCAAAGCCGAAGCTGCAAGACGGATGTATTCCGAGACTTGGCTCGGCAGGCGCAGATATCTGCCCGGTATCACCTCGGACGATTGGGGCAAAAAGTCCTTTGCGGAGCGTTGCTCTCTGAACACCCCAATACAGGGTACGGCAGCGGATATTTTGAAATTGGCTATCGTGCGTATCCTGGCGGGACTGCCGGAGCGGGAGTGGCTTAAGCCCATCCTGCAGATCCACGATGAACTTACTTTCATTATTCCTGCGGACAGGCTCACGGAGGCGGTGGCCTTTATCCGGGAATGCATGGAAGAACAACCTTTCCCGGAATTTGACCTTCCCCTTGTCGCAGAGGCATCGGCGGGTCCTACCTTTGGGCAGATGGAAGAACTGGAGGACTGATTATGTATAAAAATAGTGAAGGCTATGCTGACCCTACTGCCGGGGCAGCAATGAGCCAGATTATGAAAGAATATAAGCAGAAACAGAAAAAGCTGTATGCGGAGAAGAATCGCCGGAAGGTATATGTGGTATCTGCCTATGCTGGGGATGTTGATGCAAACACTGCGAAGGCTGTCGAATATTGTCGAATGGTCATTGATGCCGGGTATATGCCCTTGGCGAGCCATCTTCTGTATCCGCAGATGCTGAACGATAAGATTCCTGCCGAGCGGGAGTTGGGACTGATGTTTGGTCTCGCTCTGCTGCATATGTGCGATGAGGTATGGGTTTTCGGACCCGTATCCTCCGGCATGGCGCAGGAAATCGAAGAAGCCAAACGGCTGAAAAAGAAACTGGTGTACAAGGAGGTGCGCGAATGAGTGTAACGGTTACCGATGTTCTTGGCGGCTTATTTAATCCCACGGATACCGTCTGCTTCCGTGTCTTTGATGATAAGAAAGACGGCATTTTCAAGGGTGCGAAGCTGTCCTGCGAATGCGGAAAATACAAGAGCATCGAAGAAACGCTGAAGAACCATAATGCCATGAACCGCGGTGTGTTCTTCGTAGTCAATTATGGCGGTCACGATGATGAGTCCATCAGCCGTATCAACGCGCAGTTCGTGGAAATGGATGATGGCAGCTTTGAGGAACAGCAGGCCAAGGTCGACGCCTTTCCGCTCCCGCCGTCTATGATTATGAAAACGCAGAAATCCCTGCACGTGTACTGGTTCATGGACAGCACGGCAAAGGTGGAGCGTTTCCGTATGATTCAGTCCCAGCTTGTGAAGCACTTTGCGGGTGACCCTATGTGCGTGAATGAGTCCAGGGTTATGCGTCTGCCGGGCTTCAATCACTGCAAAAAGGAAACCCCTGTGGAGGTCATCTGCATCAGCTTTCACCCGGAACGCAAGTACACGCAGGATCAGTTGTCGGATGTTCTGCCGGAGGTTGACCTTCAGCCCGTGGAGCGTAAAAGCGGTACGGAAAAAGGTCTGGACATCGTTATGCGCTCCTGCGAATTTATGAAGCACTGCCGTGAAAATGCCGCTACTCTGTCCGAGCATGACTGGTATGCCATGATCACGAACCTTGCTCCCTTTGACGGCGGCACGAAGCTGATTCACGAACTGTCCGCTCCATATCCCGGCTACAGCGAGGGCAACACGCAGAAGAAAATCAATCATTTTTTGGAAAGCGGTACAAAGCCCATCACCTGTCAGACCATCTGCAGCAAGGGCTTCAAGTGTCCGAAGTTCGCTACCGGGGAATGCCCGGTCAAAGCACCTGCAGCACTGTGCTATCAGCCGTTGTCCGTGGATGCGTTGCTCAATGTTCTGCATGACCTCCCTGTCACGGGTGAGGCTATCAAGGATTTGCAGACGGCGAAGCAGTTTGTAATGGATTATTTGTATAACCAGGATTTGGTCACTGCTGATGTCGTTATCAATTCCGAAATCCGTGACCATTTCAAATTGAAGGCATCTTTCCTGAAATCACTGAATGCCGTGTTCAAGGATATCAGTAAGGTGTATCAGGCAAGCAAGAATGCAAAAAGAGCGAAAGCCGGGACATCAATCCCGGACTGGTATGAGCCGACTGAAAAGGGGCTGCGATTTCTGCCTGGTGTGTTGGCGAAGGACTTGTCTGAGAATCAGCAGGTGTTCTTTGCCGCCGAGCAGCATTTCTGCTATCGCGGAGGTGTTTACACCGAAATGTCCGAGATGGAGGCGCAGCGTCTGGTGCAGGACAAGATGCTGGTGCGTGAAACGAAAATGTCCCAGATTATCGATGCAGAAAAACAGTGGAGGCTGCTCGTTCAGCGAGATATCCGTGAACTGAATGCCAATCCCTACATCATCAATGTCCGCAACGGTCTGTACAACGTCCTCGAAGATACACTGACCCCACATACCCCGGACTACTACTCTACGGTGCAGCTGAATGTGACCTACGATAAAAAGGCAGACTGTCCGCTGTTTAAGAAGTTCCTTGCCGAGTCGATGGGCGGCGATATGGAGCAGGTGGTGCTGATTCAAGAGATGTTGGGCTATTTCCTTATCCCCGTGAACTCAGCACAGAAGTGCTTTGTTATCGTGGGTGCAGCCGGTGCAGGCAAATCGGTGCTTTTGAAGGTACTGAACGATATCCTCCTGGGCAAGCAGAATGTGTCCAATGTATCATGGCAGGCATTAAATGAGCGGTTCAAGACCGCAGAACTGTTCGGCAAGTTGGCGAATATCTTTGCTGATCTGCCTACGAAGAACATTGATGATAACGGCATTTTCAAAGCACTGGTCGGTGAGGACTATCTGACCGTGGAAAAGAAGAACAAGAATCCCTTCAGCTTTCAGTCCAGTGCAAGGCTTCTGTTCTCCTGCAACAGTATCCCCAAGAACTATGGTGACCGCTCCGAGGGCTTTTATCGTCGTTTGATTATCATCCGTTTCAACCATACGGTGCCTAAGGAAAAGCGTGACCCGGAACTGTTGGAGAAATTCCGCATGGAGGCTGACGGCATCTTCCTCTTTGCCCTGGAAGGACTGCGCCGTTTGATGAACAATCACTATGTTTTCTCCGAAACAAAGGTCAACGAAGAGGAATTGCAGCAATACCGGGAAGAGTCGGATTCCGTGCTGTCCTTCGTCAAGGAATATTGCATTCTGGAATCGGAGTCCTCTGCCGGATCTACGGAACTGTTCAACGCATACAAGGGTTACTGCGAGGAATGTGGCATGAAGCCGTATTCCCAGAAGAACTTTGTCCAGATGATTACCGCTGCCTGCCCGGAGGTGACCCGTGGCGTGGACAGCCTTGGGAAAAGGCGCGTTCTGTTCGGTATCAAACTGGGCGAGGTGCTTGGATGATGGAGCTCCCGGTGGTGACAACCATAATCATTGCCGGGATTCATCCATTGACGCTTGACACGACTTACACGAAATTCCTATCTCTTTATATTTTTACCTTTTTTCTTATATTCAAAATTTCAAAAAAATTTAGAGTAAAATGGGATTTCTCGTGTCAAATGTGTCAGAACCGTTGAAAACAGGGAGGTTCATTTGACAGATGAAAGAGTCAGATATCGTAAAAGCAATTCTCAAATACCTCAAAACCGTGCCTGGGTGCTTTGCCTGGAAGGAACATGGCGGTATGTATGGCACCGCAGGACTGCCGGACATCATCACGTGTCTGAACGGCAGATTCTATGCCTTTGAGGTCAAGACCGACAGTGGCAAGCCTACCAAATTACAGGAGGCTACCATCCGAAAAATCCTCGCTGCCGGAGGGACAGCCTTTGTAGTGCATTCTGTGGGCGAGGTACGAACCGTAATTGAAGGTTCTCTGCAATAATCACCGCACAATGCAACAACGCTACATCGCACCAACGGAAAAATTTAAATTTTCGGAGGTACGAATATGAATCCTTATCAGGCATTAGCCAACGCCATTGTAGAACTGGCCGTAAAAGACTACAAAAAAGCCCTCAAATATCACTTCAAGCATCCGCAGAACAAGGATTATACCCGTAATGTTGCCGACCTTGAACGGTTCTTCCGTTCCGGCTGGTACGGTATGCTGACCGACCTGGATGCCGAATACCTCATGAATGGTGTTCGCGCAATGGTTCGCAAGGAGGTGGCAGCATGACCGCACGAGAGTACCTTTCCCAGGTGCACCGCCTCGATCAGCGGATAGATGCCAAAATCGCCCAGGTTGCATCCCTCAATGACCTCGCCACAAAATGCACCTCCACCTTGACAGGTATGCCGAGAAATCCCAACCGTGGAACTTCCGCTATGGCAGATGCCGTCGCAAAAATCGTTGATCTGCAGGCTGAAATCAACAGGGACATTGACCATCTTGTGGATCTGAAGCGTGAAATGGTGGCGGTAATTAAAGCCGTGGAAAACATCGAACAGCAGATCCTTCTGGAAAAGCGGTATTTGTGCTACCGGACATGGGAGCAGATTGCCGTGGATATGGGCTATAGTGTCCGGCAGTTATACCGGCTCCATGATGAAGCCTTGGAAAATGTGGTGATTCCGCAATCTTGTCACTAAATGTCACCCCATGTCACCCTATAAAGTGTGATATGATATACTTGGCAAAAGAGAATACAGAATGGCCTCATGGGAGCAATCCTGTGGGGCTTTTCTTATGCCCAGAAACAGGAGGTGAACCAATGCCAAGCAGACCCAAACGGCCGTGTTCTTACCCTGGCTGTCCCAACCTTACTGACGGGCAGTATTGTGAACAACACGCAGCCATAGCACGGAAACAGTACAACAAGTACGAGCGTTCCCCGGACATCAACAAAAAGTATGGCCGAGCCTGGAAGCGTATCCGTGACCGACACATCTCACAGCATCCGCTCTGTGAACGCTGTCAAAAGGAAGGTCGCCTTGTCCCTGCGGAAGAGGTGCATCATAAAAAACCTATTTCCCAGGGTGGCACACACGCAAGGGACAATCTGATGAGCCTCTGTCGTTCCTGTCACACCAAGATCCACCATGAAATTGGTGACCGGTAGGGGCGGTAAAATCTCTGGGACCTTTTATAGCGGGCAGCGGCCTGGGGTCACGTGCGCAAAATCGCATAAGTTTTTTGGGGAATAGCCCCCGCCATGAAGGAGGTGTGTAAAAATGGGTCAAAGAGGACCGAAACCCGGCACAGGCGGCAGACCGAAAAAGCCGATTGCTGACAAGATTGCGGATGGTAATCCCGGAAAAAGACCGTTGACTGTCATTGATTTCAAAGACAGCGCGGCTGACCTGGAAGGACAGGATATGCCCAAGCCCAAGGAGTTTCTTTCCGCAAAGCAAAAAGATGGCTCTACACTTTGCGCCGCCGAAATTTATGAAACCACATGGAACTGGCTGTCCGCTCGTGGATGTGCCGCCATCGTTTCACCCGACCTTATTGAACGCTTCGCTATGGCAAGCGCCCGGTGGATTCAGTGCGAGTCCATCACCAGCGAGGTCGGTTTCCTGGCAAAGCATCCAACCACGGGTGCTGCTATCCAGTCACCCTATGTGGCTATCGCAAATACCTACATGACGCAGGCCAACCGCCTGTGGTCAGAAATCTTCCAGATTGTCCGTGAGAACTGCACCGGCGAGTATAGCGGCGCAAGCCCCCAGGATGATGTGATGGAAAGACTACTTCGTGCAAGGAAAGGATAATGTATCATGTTTGAGAAAGTTAATCCCGCTCACCCGGATAAGGTGGCAGACAGAATTGCCGGTGCAATCGTTGACCTTGCTTATAAGGCAGAAGAAAATCCGAAGGTGGCCGCGGAGGTTCTCATCGGTCATGGCGTGTGCAATGTTATCGTGGAGACCAGTGCAGATATCTTCGCTGAACAGATTAAGCGCATCGTTACCCGTATCGCTGGGCCGATGGCAGTCATTTCGGATATCCGTCCGCAGGATGAAATTCTTGCAGGCAATCAGAAAAACGGTATCCGCTGCGGTGATAACGGTATCTTTAAGGGAATGCCCTTGACTGAAGAACAGAAGACCCTTTCCAAAATCGCCAGGGATATCTATAGCGACCATCCCTATGATGGAAAGTATGTTATTGACCAGGCACGGCTCATCATCTGCCAGAGCAATGCGAAAACTGCTCATTTGAAGAAAAAGTACAGGGGTGCTGTGGTCAATCCGCTCGGTGACTGGACTGGCGGCACGGATGTTGACACGGGTGCTACCAACCGCAAGCTGGGCAGCGATATGGCTGACTCCGTTACGGGTGGCGGACTGCACGGCAAAGACCTCTCCAAGGCTGACGTCAGCGTGAACATTTACGCTTGGCTCAAAGCCCAGGAGACTGGCAAGCCCGTGGAGTTCTGTTGCGCCATCGGCGATGATACGGTAGACGGCATTCCTTATGCCGAGATCGTGGAAATTGCAAGGAACTACATTCAGTCCATCGGCGGCTTTGAGAAGTTCGCAGAATGGGGGCTTGTATGATTATCGAAAAGAAAAGAACGGCAGAGCTTCTGCCTGCGGACTACAATCCTCGCAAAGACCTCAAACCCGGTGATGCCGAATACGAAAAGCTGAAACGCTCCATTGAGCAGTTCGGTTATGTAGAGCCTGTTATCTGGAACAAGACCACAGGCAGAGTTGTCGGCGGTCACCAGCGTCTGAAGGTGCTGATTGACATGGGCATGACCGAGGTCGACTGCGTTGTAGTGGAACTGACCGAGGAAAAGGAAAAAGCCCTCAACATTGCCCTCAACAAAATCTCCGGCGATTGGGACAAGGACAAATTGGCTCTGCTCATTGCAGATTTGCAGGGTGCGGACTTTGATGTGTCCCTCACTGGTTTTGAGCCTGCAGAGATTGACGACCTTTTCAAGGATACCATCAAGGATGGCGTCAAGGATGATGATTTCGATGTAGGCGCAGAACTGGCAAAGCCCACCTTCTCCAAGGCCGGGGATCTCTGGACCCTGGGCCGCCACCGCCTGATCTGCGGTGACAGCACCAAGGCTGAAACCTTTGACCTTCTGATGGGCGGCACCAAAGCGAACCTGGTCATCACCGACCCTCCGTACAACGTCAACTACGAAGGCAGCGCAGGCAAAATCAAAAACGACAATATGGCAGACGATGCCTTTTATAATTTCCTCCTGGCGGCATACACGCAGATGCACTCTGCTATGGCAGATGACGCATCCATTTATGTGTTCCATGCCGACACCGAGGGGCTGAACTTTCGCAGGGCTTTTGCCGATGCGGGTTTTTATTTGTCCGGCTGTTGCATTTGGAAAAAACAGTCCCTTGTGCTGGGGCGCTCTCCTTACCAATGGCAGCATGAGCCTTGCCTGTATGGATGGAAGAAAAACGGCAAGCATCAGTGGTACACCGGCAGGAAGGAAACCACCATCTGGGAATTTGACAAGCCCAAGAAGAATGGTGACCATCCGACCATGAAGCCGATCCCGCTCCTGGCTTATCCCATTATGAACTCCACTATGAGCAATACGGTGGTGCTTGACCCCTTCGGCGGTTCCGGCTCTACGCTCATTGCCTGTGAGCAGACTGACCGCATCTGCTACACCGTGGAACTGGATGAAAAATTCTGCGATGTTATCGTGAAGCGGTACATTGAGCAGGTCGGCAGTTCTGACGGTGTGACCGTTCAGCGTGACGGCCTGACCTACAAATACTCCGAAGTGGAGGCGCAAGATGAATAATCTGACCCTCGGCAGTCTGTTTGACGGCTCCGGCGGGTTTCCTTTGGGCGGCTTGATTTCCGGCATCACACCTTTGTGGGCTTCGGAGATCGAGCCGTTTCCTATTCGGGTAACTACCAAGCGGCTGCCTTTCATGAAGCACTATGGCAACATCTCCCAGATGGATGGCGGGAAGATTGAGCCTGTTGACATTATCACCTTCGGCTCACCCTGTACCGATATGTCGGTGGCGGGCAAGCGCGCCGGATTGGACGGACGGCAGTCTGTTCTTTTTTATCAAGCCATCCGCATTATTAAAGAAATGAGGTGTGCCACCAATGGTAAATATCCCCGCTGGATCTGTTGGGAGAATGTCCCCGGGGCCTTCTCCTCAAATGCCGGACGCGACTTCCAAGCAGTCCTCGAAGCGGTCATCGGCATCGTTGAGCCGAACACCAAGGTGCCTATGCCTGAAAAAGCAAAATGGCCCCATGCCGACTGTTACATGGGAGACGGATGGAGCGTTGCTTACCGAACTCTCGATGCTCAATATTGGGGAGTCCCCCAACGAAGAAAACGCATCTACCTTGTCGCAGATTTTGCAGGTGGGAGTGCCTGCGACATACTTTTTAAGTCCGAAGGCGTGTCAGGGTATTCTGCGGAGGGCTTCCGCTCGTGGCAAAGAGCTGCCGGAAATGCTGCGGATCGCATTGGAGCAACAGGCCGGCAGGCAGCCTCTGCCTTTGACGGATACAATGCAAGTCTGACTGGGGAGGTTTCTTCCACCCTGGGTGTGAACTGCGGTATGAGTACCGGCAGAAACGGCATTGTGCTGAATGACCAGGGCGGCAACCGCATGGATGTCACCGATGAGGTTACCGCTACACTCCGAGCCGAAGCACACCATCCTCCTGTTGTAATGGATGCCGCAGGCTTCTGTACCGAGCATTCTTCCAAGAGCCGCAGCATCGGCTATGAGGAAGAAATGTCTCCCACGCTCCGAGCCGGAGTTGTTCCCGCCACGGTATATGAAAACCATAGCCAGGACACCCGCTACACCGGCCCCGTGGATACCGCACCCACGGTCTCCGCCAACTACGGCATGGGTGGCAACAATCAGCCTTTCGTGGTCAGCGGCGAACAGCCCTCCTGCAATTGGGACGGCGCACAGACCGCACCCCCGCTGACGGCACATAATGCCCGGATGCTGGACAAGAACCATTTCAACTGCGTTCTGCAGGCATACGGCATCAGTTCCAAAGACAGCAATGCCATGAAATCTGCCAATCCCCACAGCGGTATTTATGAAGCCGACACCTCCCGCACCATTGATGGGAACGGTGGCAACCCTGGATGCAACCAGGGCGGCATTGCCGTGGTAGAAAGTTATGCTATTCAAGGCTCCATGATCGGCAGAGATGATAAAAACGGCCCCCAGGGTGACGGCATCAACGAAGATGTCAGTTTCACCCTCAATACAGTTGACCGCCACGCTGTCTATGCAATGACCACGGGCAGCTTCGCCCAGGTTGCCGAGGACAAAGCGCCAACGGTACTTGCCAGGGATTACAAAGATCCCACCGCTGTCTGCTACGGTATCGGCAGGGACACCTTCAACCAGGGCAAGAACGCAAAGTTTTCTCCGACCTTTGAGCCGGAGTTGCAGCCTACCCTCGTTGCCAAAGGCCCCGGTGCGATTCAAAACGGATACACCGTCCGCAGACTGACGCCTACCGAGTGTGCCCGCTTGCAGGGTTTCCCGGATTGGTGGTGCGATGATTTGGGCATTGAGCCTACTACGGATGACCTGCGTTTTTGGTACGATGTGTTTGAAACGCACCGCAAGATTGCCGGTACATCCACCAAGCCCAAGACGCTGAAGCAGATTGCCAAGTGGCTGCGTGATCCCCATTCAGATGCCGCCGAGTACAAGATGTGGGGCAACGGTGTGGCTCTGCCGTGTGTGGTTTTTGTGCTTTCCGGTATCGTGTGGGCAGCGAAAGAAAAATGAGGAAACAGCTTGACCCGTTTCCCCATAACTCTCAATTCTTCCTGGAAGGTTTCACATTGACGTCGGGCTTGATTGCTCCCTCAATCGTGCCGTGTTCAGCCTCATATTTTTGGATACTTTCTCTGATCAGAACAAGGATGTGACTGTTAACGGAGCGTCCCTCATAATCAGCAACGAAGCCGAGTTTCTCCAGCATCTCTTCCTCAATTCGGATGGAAACACTTTTGATAGCCATAAAATCACCTCACAATAGGCATATTGTGTGTTTATTTTATAGCTGCTATGTGTTATAATGTTCTGAATAGATATACCGTATATCTACTATTTTTAGGATTGGTGGAGAAAGCGCATGAAAGTTGCCGTAATTGGTTCTAGAGGACTTTGCGTGGCAGATCTGGGAAAGTATCTGCCGGAGGGAACAACGGAGATTGTCTCTGGCGGTGCCCGTGGTGTAGACACTTCCGCAAGAGAGTATGCATTGTCTCACAGAATCAAACTGACCGAGTTCCTGCCAGAGTATGATAAGTATGGTCGATCTGCTCCCCTGAAACGAAACATCACCATCATTGAGTACGCAGACTTGGTACTGGCGTTCTGGGATGGCTCGTCCCGTGGAACCAAATTCGTAATCGATCACTGTAAGCAGATGGGGGTCCCTGTGAAGGTCTTTGTCCCGACTGTCCATAACTGACAGCACAAAATCCTTTTGATTGTCAATATAGTAGAATGTGAATGATCTGCCGAAAATGACTTGCTATTTCTGGGATTCAGAGCGAATATGTGACTACCAAATTTGAAGGAGGTCAGAATTATGTGCGATGAATCCCTGCAAGAAGCGATTGATGTATTCATCCTGGAACGCATCAACGATTGCGGCAGCAGAGAAAACCCTGCGCTGCAGGATGCCTATGTCAGCTTTACTGACGCAGCGAAAAGACTGAAGGAAACACTCTCGTCTGAGCAGCAATCCCTTTTCACCGACTGTGAGAACACCTTTGCCCTGGTGGACGGCGAGACCATGAACTGCTATTACCGTGCCGGATTTTCCGACGCGGTATTATTTTTGCTTGGATGGAGGGACAAGGAATGGAACTGAATTTCAATGTGACAGGTACAAAGCGAAAGGAACTGGTAAACCTCGTTGCTCATTTTACCGGCTGTGACGCCCACTACCTGGGCGCACCCAGCTTTGCTTATAAGGTGGGCTGCGTCACCATCGACAAAAACGGCTGCGTCACCTTCAATGACAATGCTAACAGCGGGATTGTCGAGCAACTCATTGAACGGCTTTGCGAGGAAGGCTTCACCGCCGAAGGTATGGAACCGGAGGAAAACCACATCTGTGTTTCGATGCCCCGCAGTCTTTTCACCGATGCCAACCTGGAAAACCTCAAGGGCATCATCGCCGCCAAGGGAAACCTCATCAAGAAGGCCCTGGGCGTGGATGACCTTCTTGTGGAGCTCACCGACACGAAAGTATCCTTCCCCTGGTTTCCCAGTACGCCCGCCCCAGATAAACTCAAGGCTTACGACACCTTCATCTGCAAGCTGTGCGAAATGGCTCGGAATCAAAAGCGCGTTGTGGCAAAGGGAAAGACAACAGACAACGAGAAGTACGCTTTCCGCTGTTTTCTTCTTCGCCTGGGCTTTATCGGAGCTGAGTACAAGACAGAGCGCAAAATCTTGCTCCGAAACCTGACAGGAAGTGCTGCATTCAGCAGCTGTCAGCCTTCTGGGAAGGAGGACGAGGACTAATGTTTGGAATCAGTGAAGCAACCCTGCAGATGCTCAGGGAGCATTACCCCAAGGGTATACGGGTGGAACTGATACGGATGGATGATCCTCAAGCCCCGCCCATCGGCACAAAGGGAACAGTCGAGTATGTCGATTCAATCGGCACCATCCATATTCGTTGGGATACCGGCTCCGGGTTAGGCATTGCCTATGGCGAGGATATATGCAGAAAGGTGGACGAGTGAATGGCGAGAGACATTCTGGATGAACTATTGCCTGGTGCTACGAACAACTGAAATAATCATTCCACAGCAGGAATTGAGCCGGGAGGCTCTTTTCCTCGTACATGACGGTCGCGCCGATTTCCGGCAGCGGCTATTTTTTATGCCCTTTTTGAGGAGGTGACCGTATATCAGAAAGCTGAAAAAGTATAAGCCAACCCGTTTTATGTCCAAAGGCTCCTACTACGATAAGGATGCTGCTGACTATGCGGTTGCCTTTATCGAAAGCCTTTGTCACACCAAAGGCACCTGGGCCAGAAAGCCCTTTGAACTGATCGACTGGCAGGAGCAGATTATCCGAGATGTATTCGGAACACTCAAGCCCAACGGCTACCGCCAGTTTAACACCGCATATATAGAAATCCCCAAGAAACAGGGCAAGTCCGAACTTGCCGCTGCCGTGGCTCTGCTTCTGACCTGCGGTGACGGTGAGGAACGCGCCGCGAGGTATACGGCTGTGCCGCCGACCGACAGCAGGCATCCATCGTTTTCAATGTGGCAGCCGATATGGTGCGGATGTGTCCGGCACTCTCCAAGCGAGTAAAAATCCTGGACTCCCAGAAGCGAATCATCTATCAGCCAACGGGCAGTATCTACCAGGTGCTGTCCGCTGATGTGGGCAACAAGCACGGCTTTAATACCCACGGTGTTGTGTTCGATGAGCTGCACACGCAGCCGAACCGAAAGCTGTTTGATGTTATGACCAAAGGCTCTGGTGATGCCCGGATGCAGCCACTGTATTTCCTTATCACCACGGCGGGTAATGACACGAAATCCATCTGCTATGAAATCCACCAGAAAGCCAAGGACATCATCGAGGGCAGAAAAATCGACCACACCTTTTATCCCGTTATCTACGGTGCAGACGAATCGGACGATTGGACAGCCCCCGCCACCTGGAAGAAAGCCAATCCATCCCTCGGCATTACAGTCGGCATCGACAAGGTACGTGATGCCTGTGAGTCCGCCAAGCAGAATCCCGGTGAGGAGAACGCATTCTGGCAGCTCCGTTTGAACCAGTGGGTCAAGCAGGCTGTCCGTTGGATGCCGATGCACCTTTGGGATAAGTGCGAGTTCGCTGTAAACGAGGATGCCTTAGAAGGCCGTATCTGCTACGGTGGCCTTGACCTTTCCTCCACCACGGATATCACGGCGTTTGTTTTGGTGTTCCCACCAACCGATGAGGATGATAAATACATCATTCTGCCGTACTTCTGGATTCCAGAAGATAACCTCGATCTGCGTGTCCGGCGAGACCACGTACCATACGACGTGTGGGAACGGCAGGGGTATTTGCAGACTACCGAAGGCAATGTGGTCCACTACGGTTACATCGAAAAGTTTATAGAACGGCTCGGTGAAAAATTCAATATCCGAGAGATTGCATTTGACCGCTGGGGCGCTGTGCAGATGGTGCAGAACCTTGAGGGCATGGGCTTCACGGTGGTGCCCTTCGGACAGGGCTTCAAGGATATGTCCCCGCCGACAAAGGAACTGATGAAACTGGTGTTGGAAGAACGTATCGCCCACGGTGGGCACCCTGTTCTCCGCTGGATGATGGACAACATCTTCATCCGCACCGACCCGGCAGGTAACATCAAGCCCGACAAAGAAAAATCCACAGAAAAGATTGACGGTGCCGTTGCCACCATCATGGCACTCGACCGCGCGATCCGCTGTGGCAATGATACCAGTGCTTCGGTCTACGATGACCGAGGCATTCTGTTTATATAAAAAACCAGCAGACCTAAATAAACATAAATAAACATAGGCCTGCTGGTTATTAAACATTGGATATAAAGTTTATATCTTCCTGCCAAATGCGAATCGCATAGGCATACTTAACTGCGCCATTCGTTTGGCCCCTTCGGGTTGCGATCAAAAAAGCGATGTGATCTGTTACTTTTCTCTTGCCGTATTTCTTAATGGCCTGCACCAAAATATGGTGACGAACATTAGTGGGTCTGTTTACGCTGTAGCCCATTTCGCCGAGAAAAGACTGCGCGTTTAATTCCATCGGATCTGACTGATAAGGTGATGCCTTTTGATAATCAGCGCCGGGGAAATAAACGGCGTAGGAGTTGTCCATGGTGGGGTTAAACAAGTAATCGCGGTTACTGTCGCTTCTACTTACAGTTGCATTCTCTAGCTTTATCGTGCGCGTTGTATTTGCGCTTTCATTTATTTTGCGTAGAACCGATGCAACGATTTCTTTTGTTAGATACGCCTTCCGGCACTTATAACAAAACCGAACATTCTCTGAGTAATAGCGATAAAAATCTCCATTTGTCTCAATTACCGGGATATTAACCGTTTCACTTCCCAGAACACTACTACACAGCGGGCAAATATTGTGAGCAGAAGAAGATGTATTTGTTAGGTAGACAGGGGCGTTCACGCCAACTGTATCGTTGTTACGCGGTGTGGAAGATATTGTAGGGGAAGTAGGTTTCTCCGTTGTAGGGCGTGTTGACGATGAGAGATTTTGCTTTGCTGATGGTTGAGGAACACTTGCGTCAGTTTTCTTTGCCTGTTTTGCTTTTTTGGATGACTTCAAATCATATATGGAGGCATCCACATAATACCCAGGGTGTTTGGCAACTAGTTCACGACTCATCGCCTGAGTGATGTACAGACGCTTGCAGGTGGGACAACACAAAATCGTTTCATTGACAACGATAGATTTTTTGCCATTAACCTGCTTCATTTCGAATTGTTTTTCTTCCATGACTGCGTCACAGCTGCAAAGGCTGCAATAATGATTTCTCCCGTTCGTTAAGTATATTGTTGGTATTTTCCACGCCATAATTTCACCCCCAAGTAGCAATGGTTTTTATCTACAAATTCATTATAATTTGCATTCTATGTAAAATCAACTACAGAAAAAGGAAGTGATATAAATGGGTTTTTTCTCTGGCTGGTTCCAGTCCCGCGACAAGCCTCAAAACCGTACCGCTGGCAGTGCCTACCTGTTTTTGAACGGTACCAGCTCCTCCGGCAAAAATGTGACCGAGCGGTCGGCTATGCAAATGACTGCGGTGTATTCCTGTGTTCGTATTCTTGCGGAAGCGGTTGCGGGGTTGCCGCTGCATCTGTACAAATACACCGACAACGGCGGAAAAGAAAAAGCCATCGACCATCCGCTGTACCGACTGCTCCACGATGAGCCGAACCCGGAAATGAGTTCTTTTGTTTTTCGAGAGGCCCTCATGACCCATCTGCTTCTGTGGGGAAATGCCTATGCCCAGGTTATCCGCAACGGCAAGAACGAGGTCGTTGCCCTTTATCCGCTGATGCCAAACAAGATGACGGTGGACAGAGACGAAAACGGGCATCTGTACTACACATATTACCGTGGTCCCGATGAAGCCATTAAAAGTAAAGAATTTGCGGTCACGCTGCAACCTTCTGATGTGCTTCATATTCCGGGACTTGGCTTTGACGGTCTTGTAGGCTACAGCCCCATTGCTATGGCAAAGAACGCTATCGGCATGGCAATTGCCTGTGAAGAGTACGGTGCCAAGTTCTTCGCCAATGGTGCAACACCGGGAGGTGTCCTGGAACACCCTGGCGCAATCAAAGACCCCCAGCGAGTCCGAGAAAGCTGGCAGGCTGCCTTCGGCGGCAGTTCCAATTCCAACAAAGTGGCTGTCCTGGAAGAAGGAATGAAGTACACTCCTATTTCCATCTCCCCGGAACAGGCTCAGTTCCTGGAAACCCGCAAGTTTCAAATCAATGAGATTGCTCGAATTTTCCGAGTCCCGCCTCACATGGTGGGTGACCTGGAAAAGTCGAGCTTTTCTAATATTGAGCAGCAGTCCCTGGAATTCGTGAAGTACACCCTTGACCCCTGGGTGGTGCGCTGGGAGCAGTCCATTCAGCGCTCTCTGCTGTCCCCAGAGGAAAAGAAGGACTACTTCGTGAAATTCAATGTGGAAGGCTTGCTCCGAGGTGATTACCAAAGCCGCATGAACGGCTACGCCATCGGCCGCCAGAACGGCTGGATGTCTGCCAATGACATCCGTGAACTGGAAAACCTTGACCGCATCCCTGGGTCAGAAGGCGGCGACCTGTATCTCATCAACGGCAATATGCTCCCGCTGAAAGATGCTGGGGCTTTTGCGAATACAACCCCCAACGATGACGGAAAGGAGGAAGAAACTGATGAAGAAGTTTTGGAAGTGGACGAATCAGGCACAGACGGAGACCTCTCCAATGGAGCGGACACTGCATTTGAACGGCACAATCGCCGAGGAAAGCTGGTTCGATAATGATGTGACCCCACAGCTTTTTGCGGACGAACTGAATGCCGGAAGCGGAGACATCATCGTGTGGATCAACAGCCCCGGCGGTGACTGTGTGGCGGCAGCACAAATCTACAATATGCTGATGGACTACAAGGGCAATGTCACGGTCAAGATCGATGGCATCGCAGCCTCCGCTGCATCCGTTATTGCTATGGCCGGGACCAAAGTCATGGTGTCCCCGGTGTCCATGCTGATGATCCACAATCCCATGACCGTGGCTATGGGCGATTCCGGCGAGATGGAAAAGGCAATCGAGATGCTTGCCAGCGTTAAGGACAGCATCATCAATGCCTACGAAATCAAGACCGGGCTTTCCCGCGCCAAACTGTCCCACCTCATGGATGCCGAGACCTGGATGGATGCGAATAAGGCTGTAGAACTTGGCTTTGCTGATGAAATCATGCAGAGGCCGTCGGATACCGTTCCGCTCCAGCCGAACGAGGAGACCGATGAGGATAAGGACAAGCCTGCCACCCCCGGCGAAGATGCCGACGGCAAGCAAGAGAAGCCCAATGCCTCGATGCTGTTTTCCCGCAAGGCAGTCAACACATCCCTGGTCAATAAACTGCGTCACCGTATGATTGCGGAAGCCGCACAGACCAAGTCCGCAAAAACCGCTGGTCGCTCTGTAGATGAACTTCGAGCCGACCTCAACCGTATCAAAAACTACATCTGATTATGGAGGTAAAACATTATGACTATCGTTGAGATGCGCGATAAGCGCACAAAACTGCTTGCCACTATGGATGGTTTCCTGGACACCCATCGTGACGGCAAGGGCGTCCTTTCTGCCGAGGACGATGCCACCTACACCGGCATGGAAAAAGAACTGGCAGCACTCACGAATGAAATCAAGCGTATGGAGCGCCGTGAGGCTGTAGAGGCAGAACTGTCCAAGCCTGTCAACAAGCCCATCACCGGCAAGCCTATGACCGGTTCGGATGGTGAGCCTAAGACTGGCCGTGCTTCCAAAGCCTACCGTGAGGGTATGCTCACCGCACTCCGCACCAACTTCCGCCAGGTCAGCAATGTCCTGCAGGAAGGTGTCGATGCCGATGGCGGCTATCTGGTTCCCGAAGAGTATGACCGTCGCCTGATTGATGTTCTGGATGAAGAGAACATCATGCGCCGTCTGGGCACTCAAATCACCACTTCCGGCGAACACAAAATCAACATCGCTGCGACTAAGCCTGCCGCATCCTGGATTGAAGAAGGCGGTGCGCTGACCTGGGGCGAGGCAACCTTCGACCAGATCCTGATGGATGCCCACAAGCTGCACGTTGCCATCAAGGTGACCGAGGAACTGCTCTATGACAACGCCTTTGGCTTGGAGAACTACATCATTACACAGTTCGGCAAGGCGCTGGCCAATGCCGAGGAGGATGCCTTCCTCAACGGTGATGGTGTGGGTAAGCCCCTGGGTCTGTTTGCGGCAGTCGGCGGCGGTCAGATTTCTGGCACTCTGACTGCGGCACTGAAGGCTGACGATATCATCGGGCTGGTGTATGACTTGAAGCGTCCCTACCGCAAGCATGTGTCTTTCATCATCAATGACAAGAACGTCGCAGCACTTCGCAAGCTGAAGGACAACAACGGTGCCTACATCTGGCAGCCTTCTCTCCAGGCAGGCGAACCTGACCGCCTCTTTGGCTATGCGGTACACACCTCTGCGTATGCCCCCGAAGATGCCATTGCTTTCGGCGACTACAAGTATTACAACATCGGTGACCGCGGCACCCGTTCCTTCAAGCAGCTGAACGAACTCTTCGCCGGAAACGGCATGATTGGCTATGTGGCCAAGGAGCGTGTGGACGGCAAGCTGATTCTGCCCGAAGCAGTTCAGATCCTCAAGCTGAAGACCGAGTAAGGAGGTGGCAGTGATGAGCGAACTTCTGACCAAAGTCAAAGAGAATCTGATTCTGGAACACTCGGCAGATGATGGGCTGATTGAACGCTTCATCACTGCCGCCGTTTCCTACGCCGAAAGTTACCAACATATCCCCGCAGGGTTTTACTCCGAAAATGCGATGCCTGCCACTACCGAACAGGCAGTGATTATGTTGGCATCGCATTTTTATGAGTCCCGTGACGGCTCCACAGGTGGCTTCTTTGCCGACAATGTGCAAGCCGGACAGCAGGTCTGGAACACGGTCAATCTTCTGTTACGGCTCGACCGGGAATGGAAGGTGTGACATGAGTTTCGGGAAAATGAACGGTTTTGCCGACATTGTTGCTACAAAAAAGGTCAAGGACAGCGAGGGCTTCACTACCACGGTAGACGAAGTCCTCGCTTCTGTCCGTGTTTACAGAGAAGGTCGGCATGGCTCCCAGAGATGGGCAAACTTCGCTGCATTCTCTGAGGCTACTGACCTGTTCCGCTTTCGCAGAATTCCCGGCATCAGCATCACCACCGACTGCATTATCGTGTGTGACGGTGACCGCTATGACATCACCTCTGTGGAGGATGTGAAAGGCCGTGGAATGTATGTGGAGGTTCTGGCAAAAAAGGTGGTGGCAACCAATGGCAAGAGTTGATATCAAAATGCCGGAGGACTTTCTGCTAAAAATGTCCCGTTTGGGCAGCGACTTTGACTCTGTTGCCGAGACCGTTCTGGAGGCAGGCGGTGAAGTTATCCTGGATAAGGTCAAAAGCAACCTTTCTTCGGTTGTCGGCTCCGGCATAAAATACGAGTCACGCTCTACAGGCGAACTGGAAGCATCCCTTGGACTGTCTCCCGTCAAAACAGACCGGGACGGCAATCACAATATCAAACTTGGTTTTGCTGAACCCCGCAGTGACGGAACGAGCAATGCAAAGCTGGCCAATATCCTGGAATACGGAAAACACGGTCAGCCTGCAAAGCCTTTTCTGAAACCCGCCAAAAGCGCATCCAAAAAGGAGTGTCAGGCGGCAATGCAGCAGAAATTTGAGGAGGAGGTCAAAAAGCTATGAGCATACTCGCAGACATCCAGTCGGCACTTTCCGACTTGGGCATCCCCGTTGAAACTGGTGTCTTTACGGACAAGGCTCCTGCGAAATACATCGTGGTAGTGCCGCTGGCTGACACCTTTGACCTCCACACAGATAACGCTCCCGGCTGTGATGTACAGGAGGCTCGTATTTCTTTATACGCCCAGGGCAGCTACACGAAGGACAAAAACGCCATCGTGAAAGCACTCTTGGCTGCGGAACTTACCATAACCGACCGCAGATACATCGGTTATGAAACGGAAACTGGCTATCACCACTACGCTGTGGATGTGGCAAATTACTATGAATTGGAGGAATAATCATGGCTACGATTGGTCTTGATAAACTTTACTATGCCAGGATTACCGAGGACGAAAACGGCGATGAGACCTATGCCGCCCCGGTGCAAATGGCAAAGGCGATGACCGCCGACCTCTCCGTGGAACTGGCAGAGGCAACCCTCTACGCCGATGACGGTGCCGCCGAAATCGTCAAGGAGTTCAAATCCGGCACCCTCTCTTTGGGTGTTGACGATATTGGTGCCGCCGTTGCTTCCGACCTTACCGGGGCAACCATCGATGCAAACGGTGTTGTGATCTCCACCGGCGAAGATGGCGGTGATCCTGTGGCTGTTGGCTTCCGTGCCAAGAAGTCCAACGGCAAATACAAGTATTACTGGCTGTACCGTGTGAATTTCGGCATCCCGGCCACGAACCTTGCCACCAAGGGTGACAGCATCACCTTTAGCACACCGACCATTGAGGGCACAATCCTGCGCCGCAACAAGCTGGACGGCAAGGGTAAGCACCCTTGGAAGGCAGAGGTCACCGAAGGCGATACCGCTGTGACCGCAGGCACGACTGCCAACTGGTATAAGGAAGTTTATGAGCCTTCTTATACCACCCAGGCAGCAGAATAAGGAGGACTGAACCATGGATATGGAACGCTCTGCGAACATTAACATCGGCGGCGAGAAGTACACGCTCCTTCTGACCACCAAGGCTACCAAGGAAATTGCCGGTCGCTACGGCGGTTTGGAGAATCTGGGCGATAAGCTGATGAAGTCCGAGAACTTCGAGATGGCTATCGGTGAGATCGTCTGGCTGATTACGCTTCTGGCGAACCAGACCATTCTGGTGCATAACCTCAAACACAAGGATGCCCCCAAAGAACTGCTGACGGAGGATGTGGTGGAGCTGCTTACCGCTCCGGCTGACCTGGCGACCTATAAAGCGGCAATCACGGAAGCCCTCTACCGCGGCACCAAACGGAATGTGGAAAGTGAGACTGACCCAAAAAACACGGCGGTCGAGTAAGTAACGAGGAGTTATTTACTCGACTTTTGTATTACGGCATTGCTCATCTTCATCTTACACAGGAAGAGGTGTGGCTGATGCCCTTTGGCTTGCTCCTGGACCTGTGGGAGTGCCACAAACAGTATAACGGGATGGCAAAGCCTAAACGGGAGCATTTCATTGACGATATTATCCCGGAAGGAATCTGACGAGAGGAGGTGGCATCGATGGCAGATGATTTTGGACTGAAAATCGGTCTTGAGGGCGAAAAGGAATTCAAGAAAGCGCTGGGCGAAATCAACCAGTCCTTCAAAGTTCTTGGCTCGGAAATGAAAGTTGTGCAGTCACAGTTCGATAAAAACGACACTTCCGTGGAGGCACTCACAGCCCGTAACCAGGTGCTGAACAAGGAAATCGAAGCCCAGAAGCAGAAAATTGAGACACTCCGTTCCGCTTTGGAAAATGCCGCCTCCTCCTTCGGTGAAAATGATCGCAGAACACAGAACTGGCAGATTCAGCTTAACAATGCAACCGCCGCTCTGAACGATATGGAGCGGGAACTTCAGCAGAACAACGATGCTCTTGACAGAGCAGAAAACGGCTTCGACGATGCGGAAAAGCAAGCGGATGACTTCGGTGACGAGGTTGAGGATGCTGGAAAGCAGAGTGACGATGCCGGAGACAAATTTGAAAAGCTGGGTACGGTATGCAAAGCCGCCGGTGTTGCCATTGCCGCAGCCTTTACCGCCGTATCTGCCGCTGCGGTTGCCGCCGGAAAAGCCCTGGTGGACATGGCTGTGGAGGGTGCAGCCTATGCCGACACCGTCCTTACCGAGTCCACCGTAACAGGCATCGCCACGGACAAACTCCAGGAATATATGTACGCCGCAGAACTGGTGGATGTTTCGACCGAAACCCTCACCAAGTCTATGGCAAAGCAAATCAAATCCATGAAGTCCGTGCAGGACGGCTCCAAGACGATGGCTGCCGCCTATGATGCCCTGGGTGTCTCTGTTATGGACTCCAACGGGAATCTCCGTGACAGTGACACCGTCTATTGGGAGCTCATTGATGCCCTTGGAGCGGTGGAAAACGAAACCGAGCGGGATGCCCTCGCCATGCAGGTGTTGGGCAAGTCTGCCCAGGAACTGAATCCTCTGATTGAAGCCGGAGCCGGGCGCATGAAAGAACTGGGCGATCAGGCACGGGAAGCCGGGTATGTGGTCTCCGATGAGATGCTTGCCGCTTACGGTGCACTGGATGATAACCTCCAATACTTGAAGGTCAATGCCGAGGGTGCGAAAAACGCCCTCGGTACTGTTTTGCTCCCGGTACTGACGGAACTGTCCGGCACAGGTGTCGACCTGCTTGCCGAATTTACAAAGGGCATCCAAGATGCCAACGGTGACATTGGAAAAATGTCCGATGTGATTGGAGAGGTTCTCCCCAAGGCACTGGATGCCGTGATGCAGTACGTGCCGGAACTGTTGGAAATCATCGGTTCCATTGTAGGGGCACTTGGTCAGGCGATTATCGACAATCTGCCTGTTATCGTGGAAAGTGCCAGTCAGATTATCATTTCCATTCTGGAGGGGCTGATTGCCGGACTGCCGCAGATTACCGATGGTGCGCTGCAGCTGCTCCTGGCACTGGTAAACGGTATCGTCACAAATCTGCCCATGCTGATAGAAACGGCGGCGCAGGTCATCGTGACCATCGCAACAGGCATCGCCACCGCACTTCCTACACTGATACCTACCTTGGTGCAGGTGGTCATGCAGATGTGCCAGACCTTAATCGACAATCTGCCGTTGATTCTGGACGCCGCATTGCAGCTTGTTACAGGGTTGGCACAGGGTATCCTGGATGCACTGCCTGTGCTGATAACGGCTCTGCCGGAGGTTATCAATGGTATTGTGACATTCCTGCTTGACTCCATTCCGCAGATTATTGAAACAGGCATTCAGCTTCTGACCTCGCTTGTTGCGGCGCTGCCGGAAATCATCATGGCGATTGTGGAAGCCATCCCCAAAATTATCGATGGCATTATCACCGCTGTGTTGGATGCGATTCCGCTTATCATCCAGGCGGGTATTGACCTTCTGATCTCCTTGATTCAGGCTTTGCCTCAAATCATCACCACGATTGTCAACGCAATTCCGCAGATTATTTCCGGCATTGTCAATGCGCTCATCGGAAACATCGACAAGATCATCATGGCGGGTGTAGAGCTGTTCGTTGCCCTCATTGAAAACCTGCCTGCTATCATCGTGGAAATCGTAAAGGCAGTGCCGCAGATCATTGCGGGTATCGTGAAAGCCTTCGGTTCTCTGATGTATAAGATTGTGGAGATTGGCGGCAACATCGTCAAGGGTCTGTGGAACGGCATTCAACAGCTTGCATCCTGGCTCTGGGATAAGGTTTCCGGGTGGATTTCCTCCATCTGGGACGGCATCTGCGACTTCTTCGGCATTCATTCTCCGTCCAAGGAAATGGCCTGGGTCGGTGAAATGCTGGTCAAGGGTCTTGCCGGCTCCATCGATAGCAACGGTGACGAAGCGGTCAAGGCTGCGGAAGGCATGGCAGACGATATCAACGGTGTCATGGGTGACCTTGCCCACGATATGCAGACGGCTCTGCCTACAGATTTTAATGTGGATGGAAACATCAGCGGTGCGCTGACCTCTGCCGCAGGGAGCAAGGCACAAAGCGGTTTTCAGCTTGTGCTGAACATCACGAACTTCAACAACTACTCAAGCGAGGACATTCAGCAGCTCACCAATGAAATCATGGTGACCGCAGGTCAATTCGCCAGACGGAAAGGGGTGGTTTTTGCGTGAATTATTTTGTGTATAAGGGCATCCGCTCCTGTGATATGGGCATCCGCATTGAAAGCAAGAATGTCTTTTCTGCCCCAGAATACGAGGTGGACTTTCTCTCCATTCCCGGCAGAGACGGTGACCTCATTTCCGGCAGCGGTCGGTTTCCCAATGTGCAGGTGACCTATTCCGTGTTCATTCCGGCAAAGACCCTCTCCGAACTGTCGCAGAAAATCACGGCGGTGAAGGGCTGGCTCTATTCCGGGCTAAACGATTACCACGAACTCTCCGACACCTACGATGCAGAGTTCACCCGCAAGGCGGTCTACGCAGGCAAGCTGGATATTGAGGATCAGATGAACCGCATCGGCATCTTCACCATCAGCTTTTCCTGTCAGCCGTTTCGCTATGCCGTAGGAGGTCAGACAGAGGTTGTCGTGGAAAACGGTGGCATCTTAACAAATCCGTATCCCTTCGCCAGCAAGCCCAAGATAACCATTGCCGGGAAAGGTGCGGGAACGTTGACTGTTCAGTCTGCCGAGTCCAACGCCACCTGGGCATTCACGGATGTCAATGGGCTGACCATCGACACCGAACAGATGAACTGCTACAGCGGTACAGAGCCGAAGAATGACACTGTGTCCGGGAACAGCTTCCCGGTACTGTATCCGGGTGATAACACCCTCACGTTCACCGGAGGTATCGCAGAGGTTTCGGCGGTTCCAAGGTGGTGTTCCTTATGATTCCTGTACTGTATAAGGCAAACGCCACCGACTTTACTACATTCGGTATTGGTGTCCTGAAGGACTGTACCTTCTGCGAGGTCACCGAGGAGCGCAATGGGGCTTATGAGTGTCAATTCAAATATCCCATTACGGGTGCAATGTACAAGGAACTCGCCACAGAGCGAATTGTCAAGGCAAAGCCCAATGACACCGCCGCCGACCAGGCTTTCCGCATTTATCGTATTTCTACCCCCATTAACGGAGAGGTCACGGTCTATGCCCAGCATATCAGCTATGACCTTTCCAATGTGGCGGCTCTGCAATGGTCAGATTCCAATATCTCTGCGCCTCTTGCGATGGAGCGTGTGTTTCAGAACACCGCAACCCCGCACAATTTCACCTGCCAGACCGATTACTCCTCGGCAAAGGCATTCTCTGTATCTAAGCCCCAGAGTGTCCGAGCCTGCCTGGGCGGTGTGGCAGGCTCCTTCTTGGATTTATGGGGCGGTGAGTACGAATGGGACAACTTCAAGGTGATTCATCACCAGGGGCGCGGTCAACATACTGGGGTGGTCATTGAATACGGCAAAAACCTCACCGAAATGGAACATGACAACGAGAACACCGATGTCTATACCGACCTTCTTCCTTACGCCATCGTGACGGCAGAGGAAGGCACAGAAACGGCAATCACGCTGCCGGAGGTGCTTTTGCCGATTAGCGATACCACCCTGGTGCAGAGGAAAACCCTCATCCGGGATTTCACTTCTTATTTTGATGAGGAGAACCCACCGACCGAGGACGGACTCCGGGCCTTCGCCAATAACTACCTCAAAAACAACCCGCTCGGAACTTCTGTGCCTACGCTGACCGTAGCCTTTGAACCGCTCTGGAAACAGCCGGACTATGCCGCTGTTCTGGAGCGTGTTTCTTTATGCGATACCGTCACCATTCGCCACAGCGTCCTTGGGATTACCGCAAAAGCAAAGGTCATCACCACGGTGTATGACACCCTTGCCGAGAAGTATGTTTCCATTACCCTCGGCTCGGCAAAGGCAAATCTGCTGAACAATGTCAGTTCTGCGGAAATGGCAGCGGAAGAAGCTGTCGCCAAGGTCGACCGTTTCCCCGTGCTGATGAACTCTGCCATCAAGAATGCTACAAGCCTCATCACCGGGCAGACCGGCGGCTATGTGGTCATTCACACCGCAACCGATACCGGGAAGCCTTATGAACTGCTGATTTTGGATGCCCCCTCAATCGAGGAAGCGGTTCATGTATGGCGGTGGAATGTGGGTGGTCTTGGTTTCAGCAGAAACGGCTATAACGGGCCATACGAAACAGCCATTACCGCTGATGGTCAAATCGTGGCCGACTTCATTACTTCCGGCACCTTGGTGGCGAACATCATCAAAGCCGGTGTTCTTCAGTCTCAAGACGGCTCGTCCTATTGGGATCTGGAAACAGGTGAAATTCACCTCAGTGCCTACGCCACAACTGAAGAAGTGCAGGCACAGAATGACCGCATTTCCGGCATTGAGCAGACGGTATCCTCTCAGTCGTCTCGATTTGGTGAGGTCCAGAGTTCCATTGACGGTCTGAACAGCTATGTGGGTACGCTGACGGAAACGGTGGAAACCTTGGGAGATGACCTCGGCAACGAACAGACCAAGGTTCTGGAAATGCAGAGCAAGGTGTCCGAACTGGAACACAGCGTAGATGGACTGTCCCTTACCATGCAGGAGCAGTTTGCAGGCGGCATCAACTATGTCAAAAACTCTGCCGGACTCAACGGCATCACCGATGACTGGACAACCTCCGGCACGGTGTCCACCGACAGTTCCACCGATGTACAGAGCAACACTGCATCCGATTCCGCTTTCGTGCTGGGGGATTCTTCGACTCTGCAACAGGTCATTACAGGAGTTGTTCCCGGCACTTATGCGGTGTCCATCCGAGCAAAGAAAACAGGAGCAAGTTACTCCTCATATTTTCGGGTGCAGTACAACGGCAATAAGTATGTGTATCTGTTCAACCGCACCACCGTCTTTGACTGGACAGAGTTCACTGCTGTTATTCCAGATGTGCAGGATGGCACCATCACCATCTATGCCTATAATCGGCTTTCCAGCCTGTACCTTTCGGACATCATCCTTGCTGAGGGTACAACGGTGCATAAGTGGACTCCGGCACCCAATGAGATTTACACCACCGAGGTAAAAATCGACCGCCGGGGCATTGAGGTTTCCAATGCGGACTCTGCCCAACGGACGGTCATCAACAACACGGAGTTCTCTGGCTACTACAACGAGGAGAAAATCTTCACCCTGAATAAGGACGAGACCATAACAAAGAAAACCACCGTAGACGGCGAACTGACGGTGGGCAAAACGAAATTTGTACCGATGCCCACAGCCTCCGAAGGCTTGAACATCGTAATTCTGGATTAAAGGAGGAATCCAAATGGCTACCTTTACAAGTGCCTCCTATGACGGAAGATACCTTCAGCTTTCCATTTCCGAGAGCGTAAATGTAGCGGCAAACACCTCAACGCTCACGTGGACGCTGACCTCTGTAGGTGGTTCTGCTGTTTACTATACCATCGATGCGACTACGGTTACGATCAACGGAACGACCGTGTATTCCAAAGCCCGAACCTACTGGGAAGACAGGGTGTTTCCGGCGGCAAAAGGTTCTGTAAGCGGCACACTCACTGTTGCCCATGACAGCAATGGTTCAAAAACCATCACGGTTGTTTTCTCCACCCGTGTATATGTGTTTGGTCCCGTGGATTACGGCGGCACCATGAAGCTGACAGGCATTGACCGTACCGCTCCAACGGTATCCTGCAGTGTATCGAACATCACAGCAAACGGCTTCAAAATTTCGGCATCGTCTTCTGCAATAGCGGACATCTGGCAGTACAGCACCAACGGCGGCTCGTCTTATACACAGTTCTCTACTACGGCAGGAACATCGGCAAGTGTCACGCTGACTGGGCTGTCACCAAACACAACTTACTCCGTAAAGGTACGGGCAAGGAAGAAATCCAATCAGGTCTATGGAACTTCCGGCAATGTATCAGCAAAAACTCTGGGTGGTGCGATCATCAATAGTTGCAGTACCATTACAGCAGATGCTTCCACCGTTTCGCTCACGCTGAACGCAACCGTGTACAACGCATCCTATTCCAATTATGTGACCATCAAGAATGGGGCGACCGTGTATGTATCTTTTGCGGCTCGGACATGGGCAACAGGAACGGCAAACCGCACGATAACGCTGTCCCAGACGGAACGGGCAGATCTTCTGGAGGCAATGGCCAGTCTGAAATCATTTACTGCCACTATAGAACTTGTGACGAAGTCCGGCAGTACCCAAGTTGGCAATACCTCCACCTGCACCTGTACGGTACAGACTACCACTGCCAATTCTGCACCGACAATGGGGACATTTGCCTTTCGTGATGGGCGCTCCACCACCTCTGCTATAACCGGGAATAATCAGCTTTTCGTACAGACCTATTCGTATCTATATGTCACTCCAGGTGCGGCAACAGCAAAAAACGGCGCGTCTATTGTCAAGTATGCCGCAACCTGTAACGGAAAGACCTACTCCAACACCACGGGAGCGGAACTGAATCTTTACGGCATTGACAAGTCAGGCACATTGGATGTGGTGGTCACCGCCACCGATTCCAGAGGATATACGGTCAGCAATACCCAGAAGATTACCGTCATTCCATATGCAAAACCCAAGGTGTCGGAGATTTCTCTACGGCGCACCAATGATATCGAAGCGGAAATGCAGCTTATCTTCAAGGGCAGTATTTCTCCCATCACGGTGGGCAATGTCCAGAAGAACAGCCTGAAATACGTGCAGTACCGCTACAAGCTGACAAGTGAGAGCAACTACGGCGCTTATACCAGTATACTGCCATCCGTTACACAGAACGGCACCAGTTTTTCGTTCTCCAATTTGGAACTGTGCAGTCTTGATGCCAATTCGTCCTATGACTTCCATGTGTATATCCGTGACCAGCTAAACACGCTGTCCTCTGTCAGCCTGTACTTCACGGTGTCGCAGGGTACACCCCTGGTTGCACTGCGAAAGAAAAAGGTGGGTATCAACACGCCTGCCCCAGAAGCGGCACTCCATGTAGTGGGTGATGCAAAGATAAGCGGGGCAGTCAATGTTGGCGGTACTCTGTCTGCTGCCTCACTTTCCGGCATTCTGCCGGTTTCCAATGTGTCTGGCACAGTTCCTGTCAGCAAGGGTGGAACCGGTGCGACCGCTGGGTCAACGGCTCTTTCTAATCTTGGCGGGCTTGCAAAAAGTGGTGGAACAATGACCGGACAAATCAAAAGTGCAAGTAACGCTTCCTCTTGGATTGGCGGCCGCGATAAAGCAATTATTCGTGGTACTACCAATCCTTTATCAGGTTCATTCTATCCTGTAGCTTCGTCAAAAACCGTTAATGGTTCATGGGAAATCGGTGCATTGGGCAATAATTTCTATTTCTCTTATGCAACCGACACCAACTACAATGCAGGAACGAATAGTACAACAACGCGATATATTGACACTTCTGGCAATTACAGTGGAAATGCGGCTAATATCACAGGGACAGTGACGGTTGCTCACGGTGGCACAGGTGCGACATCGGCTGCAGCGGCAAGAACGAATCTGGGCATTGCTTGCACTTCGCTATACAGCGGCAGCTTGTCCGGCACTTCCAGTATAACATTCAACTATGGCGGCTATAAGGCCTACATCATCGTTGGCGCACCGAGTTCCGGTTCTTCTCGTGTGGTCACGATCATTCCCAAGAATGTCATTACTACCAGCGCAGTTTCCTACCAGTTTGCGGATGAGACCAACTACAAAGCATTCAAGTTGTCATACTCAGGCAGCACGGTAACGCTGACAGGCGGTGGTGGTAATGGTGTTATCTACGCTGTATACGGTGTGAATTAAGGAGGTTCTATGAAAGCACTACTGGATGAAAAAGGGTTCATCAAAAGCTATGCCATCATCGGTGATTTGGTGGACGGCATAGACTTGCCGAACCCAGAAGACATTAATCACTTTGCAGAACACTTCACCGCCTACAAGGTGCGTGATGGGACTGCAATCTTTGACACCGAACAGGAAATGACACTCCAGAACGAGGCGGTTTTAGCGGACTTGCGCTCACGACGGGAAAAGGAGTGCTTTTCTGTTATCAACCGTGGTCAGCTTTGGTATGAGGGCGTATCCCTCGCGCAGCTTCTGGAACTGCGTAAGTGGTACAAAGACTGGCTTGCGGTTACCGAAACAAAAGTCGTGCCGGACAAACCGACATGGCTCACATAAGGAATCGAGGCACTCTGCGGAGTGTCTTTTTTCATATATTTTTATGATTTTAAGGAGGACAATACTATGAAACAAATCTGGAACGGCATTCAGATTGCTTTTTCTGCCCTGGGCGGCTTTCTCGGCTGGTTTCTCGGCGGTGCGGATGGCTTTCTGTACGCACTGATTGCCTTCGTGGTGATCGACTACATCACCGGCGTCATGTGCGCCATCGTGGAGAAGAATCTGTCCAGCGAGGTTGGATTCAAGGGCATCTGCCGCAAGGTGCTGATCTTCACTCTGGTGGGTATTGGAAACATCCTGGATGTGTATGTGCTGCAGGACGGTCATGTTCTGCGCATGGCAGTGATTTTCTTCTACCTCTCCAATGAGGGCGTATCTCTGCTCGAAAATACCGTCCATCTCGGACTGCCTGTGCCGGAAAAGCTGAAAGAAATCCTGGCTCAGCTTCACAACAAAGGAGGCGATGACAATGAATCTGCATAAACTGATCCTTACCGAAAACGCCTGTTACAAGGCGGGTCGGAAAATCACCCCCAAGGGCATCATGGTGCATTCCACCGGTGCCAATAACCCCTGGCTGAAACGCTATGTGGGTCCCGATGACGGACTTCTTGGCAAGAACCAGTATGGCAACCATTGGAACACCTACCACCCCGGCGGCAGAGAGGTCTGTGTCCACGCTTTCATCGGCAAGCTGGCTGACGGCAGCGTGGCAACTTACCAGACTTTGCCCTGGGACCATCGTGGCTGGCACGCCGGTGGTTCTGCCAACAACACCCATATCGGTTTTGAAATCTGTGAGGACGGTCTCGCTGACGGCACCTACTTCAAAAAGGTGTATCAGGAGGCCGTCGAACTTTGTGCCTACCTCTGTAAGCAGTACGGTCTGACGGAGAAGAACATCATCTGCCACTGCGAGGGCTACAAGCAGGGCATCGCATCCAATCACGGTGATGTCATGCACTGGTTTCCCAAGCACGGCAAGAGCATGGATGCCTTCCGTGCGGATGTAAAGGCACTCCTGGCAAAAGAAACTGCCGTGACGGACAAGCCCGCTGCGCCTTCCACTGAGTATCCTGCCAAGCTGACCTCCGGCTATTACCGTGTCCGCAAGACCTGGAAGGATACTAAGTCCCAGGTGGGTGCATACCGCATCCTTACCAACGCAAAGGCGGCTGCGGACAAGAACCCCGGTACCTATGTGTTCACGGATGATGGCAAGGCCATCTACCCGGACAGCAAAGCCTATCGGATTCACACCGTGGTCAAGGGCGATACCCTCTGGGATATTGCACAGAAGTATCTGGGTGACGGCTCCCAATACAAGGAAATCAAGGCTCTCAATAATCTGACCTCCAACGTCATCTACAGCGGTTGGAAACTGAAGATTCCCAACTAAGTACGAAGCCCATCGTTCCATCATCGGAGCGGTGGGCTTTATTTTTTCTCCAAAAAGTTACTGTGGGTTTTCCAAAACAGCTTCTTCGTTTCCATTTGACACTGAGGAGCACGGACTTAGAGAGGGTTGACTTTTTCGCCTTGTACTGAGGGGAAAACTCCTCAGATTGGAGGCTGTCGTTATGACGGAATTACAGAAAAAACAAATCGTAGAAATGCGTAAGCAAAGCGCTACTTATTCCGCTATATCAAATGCACTGGGTATCCCGGTCAATACCATCAAAACCTTCTGCCGCAGGAACGGTATGACAGCTGAAGCCCCTAAGAGAAAGCCTGTCTGCAAAAATTGTGGTGCCGAACTGACCAACACTCCTGGTACAAGACCTCGGCTGTTTTGTTCTGACCATTGCAAACAGACCTGGTGGAATAAGCACCGCAAAGAACGTGTCAGCGCAAAAATTATTCCGCACATCTGCCTTGCTTGTGGAAAGCCTTTCACGGACTATGGTGGAGCGAACCGAAAATATTGCTCTCAGGAGTGCTACAGAGGAAGGGGTGTGCGTGATGGACAGTAAGGTCTTCGAGGCTCTGTTGGGCTATAAATCGGCTATGGCACAGGCTCGGCTGATGCGGTCGAAAGGGCTGATAACTGCCGAAGAATACGCCATAATTGAGACAAAAATGTGTGAGCATTATGGTATCAATTTCGGCAGTTTATATCGGGATATTGACTGGATAAATACCCCCTTTGACGGTAATATGAATGCTGAAAAGGAGGTGGTATAATGCCAAAGACTGTAACAAGAATCAATTTTCTACCCAGGCTTGAAAGCAAGAAAAAAGTCGCTGCCTACGCTCGCGTGTCGTCCGGCAAGGATGCAATGCTCCATTCCTTGTCGGCGCAGGTCAGCTACTATAACGATCTGATCCAACGCGAGGACGGATGGCAGTTTGTCGGTGTGTACGCTGACGAGGCCATCACAGGTACGAAAGAATGCCGTGCCGATTTCCAGAGACTGATTGCTGACTGCAGAGCCGGAAAAGTTGATATGATTATTACCAAGTCCATCTCCCGCTTTGCCCGCAATACGGTGACGCTCCTTGAGACCGTTCGTATGCTCAAAGCGTTGGGGGTGGACATTTATTTTGAGGAGCAAAACATCCACACGATGAGTGCCGATGGCGAATTGATGCTGACCATTCTCGCGTCCTATGCACAGGAGGAAAGCCGATCCGCAAGCGAGAACCAGAAATGGCGCATAAAAAAGAACTTTGAGGAAGGGCTACCTTGGAGCGGAATTATCCTTGGATACCGCCTTGTGAATGGACGATTTGAGATTGTTCCAAAAGAAGCCGCCCTGGTACAGCGGATATTTACAGAGTACCTCAATGGAGCCGGTGCGGGTCTGATTGCAAAGCACCTGGATGAGAATGGGATAAAACCTCGCCGCGGAGAACGGTGGCATCCGAACACAATTCAGAAGATGCTACGGAATTACAATTACACCGGAAACCTCATCCTGCAGAAAACCTTCCGCGAGAACCACATAACAAAAAATACCATCATCAACGAGGGTCAGCTACCCAAATACCATGCCGAGGGAACCCACGAAGCGATCATTGATATGGACACCTTTATAGCTGTACAGATGGAGATTGAGCGGCGAGCCAAGCAGTATACTCCCAAGCCTTCCACCACAAGAAGATATCCTTATACGGGGAAAATCACCTGTGCCGAGTGCGGTAAATGCTACCGCCGCAAGACCACCAAAACGCAGATCGTATGGATATGCGCCACATTCAACACCAGAGGCAAAGCCTACTGTGCTGCCAAGCAGATTCCAGAAACAACTTTGGATGCCATAGTTGCCGAAATCCCAGGCGGCATTGGTGCGGTGGACACCATAACCGCAGCGGACAACAACACGCTCCATTTCCATCTGAAGGACGGCACCACGCTGACCCGCATTTGGAAAGACCGCTCCAGGGCAGAGTCCTGGACACCCGAAATGAGAGAAAAAGCAAGGCAAAAAGCCAATGAAAGGAGCCAAACATAATGGCAAGACAGATAACGGTAATTCCTGCCACAAGGGATAAATTCACGGCATTGCCGACTGCCTCTATTCAAAAGCGGCGCGTTGCCGCCTACGCTCGTGTCTCTACCGACAGCGATGAGCAGTTCACCAGCTACGAGGCACAGATTGACTACTACACCACTTACATTAAAAAGCGCGACGATTGGGAGTTCGTAAAAGTATATACGGATGAGGGCATATCCGGCTGCAATACCAAGCGTAGAGACGGTTTCAACGAGATGGTGACGGATGCCCTGGCAGGCAAAATCGACCTCATCGTCACCAAGTCGGTCAGCCGATTTGCCCGTAACACCGTTGACAGCCTTACCACTGTCCGAAAGCTGAAAGAAAAGGGTGTCGAGGTCTACTTTGAAAAAGAGAACATTTACACCTTTGACGGTAAGGGTGAACTGCTGATTACCATCATGTCAAGCCTTGCCCAGGAAGAGAGCCGGAGCATTTCCGAGAACGTCACCTGGGGGCAGCGGAAACGCTTTGCTGATGGAAAAGTAACGATGCCTTTCAAGCACTTCCTCGGTTATGACCGTGGTGAGAACGGACAGCCCGTGATTAACGAGGAAGAGGCAAAGACCGTTCGGCTGATTTACCACCTTTTCCTTCAAGGCAAAACGGCGGTAGGTATTTGCAAGCACCTTGATGGATTGGACATCCTCACACCGAGCGGAAAGAAAAAATGGAGTCAGACCACGGTGATGAGCATCCTTCAGAATGAGAAATACAAGGGGGATGCCTTGCTGCAAAAGAAATTCACGGTGGATTTCCTCACCAAAAAGCAGAAGGTCAATGAGGGCGAAGTTCCGCAATACTATGTGGAAGGTAGCCATCCGGCGATAGTGACCGCCACAGACTTCGATGCCGTACAGGATGAGATTGCCCGCCGACAGGGTTTGGGACGCTTCTACAGCGGTTCGAGCATCTTCGCCAGCAAGCTGATCTGCGGTGACTGCGGTGGCTTTTACGGGCAGAAGGTGTGGCACTCCACGGATGCATACCGCAGGGTGATTTGGAGATGCAACAGCAAATTCAAGGGCGAGGCTAAATGTGAAACACCCACTTGGGACACAGGCACCATTCAACATATGTTCCTCACTGCCTACAATAAACTGATGACTTCCCGTGACCAACTGCTACAAGATTGTGAAACCATGCGGGCTTTGGTAAATGATTGCACCGCCCTTAATGCCGAAATTGACAGTTTGAACGAGGAAATCCAGGTAGTTGCTGGGCTGGTCAGCCTGTGTATCAAAGAGAATGCCACCACGGAGCAGTCGCAGGAGGAATACGCAAAGAAGTACAACAGGCTCGTCAAACGGTACGAAAAAGCAACGGCTCGGCTGAAGGTGGTAACGGAAGAACGGGAACGACGGATGCAGCGTGACCGAGAACTGCGGATCTTCATCGGCTCAATAGAAAAACAGCCCCTCGTCCTCGAAGCCTGGGACGAAGGGTTATGGATCAGCCTTTTGGATACAGCCACAGTACACAGCGACGGCAGCATAACCTTACGTTTCAAAAACGGCACGGAGATAGAGGCTGGGGTTGAATAAACCCTGTCTTTTTTGCTGTACCGGTAGAAAAATTCACGATTATTTGTTATAATTAATATAATGATTGAATTCTGCCGCATACATTATGTTGCTTTGTTTTATATAGGGGGTACCTTATGATAAAAGTCTTTTGGCATGATTTAGATTTCAATTTTGTGGACTTTCGAACTCAGTTGTTTGAAATGTTGTCAAATAGCGGAGCTATAGATGTTGATGCTGATAGCTTTTCTTTTGACTTCGCGTCTTTTGCAAAGGCAATATCCAATTCTGTAATCTACGACAAAATTGTCATTCCGCCGTGTAGAGTGGCCGATGTTAATCTCGATACATTTGAGATAGCTGTTATCTCAGACCATCCCGATGATTGCGGAAAAGTGGTTTGGATGAGTTTCCCATTTGATTTTATTTCCAGACTAAGTTTTGAAGACTCGACTCTTCAGAGCTATGCAGAATCCGTTATTGAACTGATCAAAAGAACTTGGGTGATTGGTGCTAAATGTGGAAATCCTGAGTCTGCATATGCTTTGGCCATGTGCGAGATGTTAAAACTCGCTGATTCCGACATAAGCAAAGCGTTGGAATATTGTATCCAGGCTGCTGATGCCGGATATGAATATGCTCAACAATCACTTCTGTGCATCTGTTTGGACGCATTGGATCATGACATAGATGTAAAAACGAGCATCATCGAAAAAGCAGTTAAATACGAAGAGGATTGGTATGAAACACGCAATCCGTTTGCTGGATACTACCTCGGCTTCTACTATCTCCAAAAATCTGACTTTGTAACGGCAATGCGATATTTTAACGAGGTGATTGAGCGCGATGACGCATCCCCATCTATGAAAAGTAGCGTTGCAAAGTACATTGCCCCTTATTATAAGGATGGGCTCCGTGACAAAAACGGGAATGTCATTATTTACCGAAACATTCATACCGCTAAAAAATACTACGAAATGGCAAACCGCAATGGTGAGTATAGCGCCGATTTAGAGTATATCAATCGACAGCTTGGATTACATAACAGTCAGAATCGAATGCAGATTTTTGCAAAGCAGGTTATGTCTTTGAACCCTGCTCCTACGGGACGGGAAATATATAACCATGTGGCAGAAGATTTGGCTTCTGAATTTGGTGACTGCTGGTTGCAACTGCCAGAGAGTTCTCGTCAAGATTTGGTATCTGGCTGCCAGGTTTATATCATGTTGTATTCATTAGGAGAGGATTTATGTAGGAACATTGATTTCTCTTCTGCAATCATTCCGATAGTAAAAGCCTGCGAGATCGTTTTCCGGCGTTATATATCGACCGGGTATTATGATTACCTTGTTGATAATGGCATAGAGGCATCTGAATTATCCGCAAAGCATCCCTTTGTAGAGTATGACAAGTTTTCTCGAAAAACAGTGTATAAACTCAAGGATAAGGTCGAATTCACAATGGGTTCCATCAAATGGGTCATCGAATTGCAAAACGGCCCCAATGGACTGAAAACAATCAGTGCAACCTTCCTGGATTATGCGTGTCGTCTATTTGGGGTTGATAAAGGCAACCGTATGAAGAAAAATCAGATAGAGAGCTACTTTATTCGCTTGGCTAATCAGATGAACCAGTTTACATTTAACATAAGGAATCCTGCTGCCCATTCTGACATTATGCCGATTTGGCAGGCCGAGATATGCGGTAATGAAATCATTAAGGTGCGAAAAGTTCTAAAAGACTTTATGGATCACCTTAAATCCGAATAATTATAGTTCTCATGTCATGGTTTCACTTCCAAGGGTAGGGTTTCATTTTCTGGCTATGGTTTCTAATCCAAGTGAAACCTTTTGAAACCCTATGAAACCGTATCACAATTATCAACTGTTGCCAAACAATGATAATCCGAACTACATTATCCAAGTGGGTAGTGTGTTCGGATTTGTCATTTCTATTGAAAATGTGCTGTGATGAACAAGGGCGGGGTCAGCATCCCGCCCTTGTTTTTTCACCCTTTTCTGATAATATGGTTTGTCAGACAAATCGTTCTTTATCTGCAAAGTAGTCTTATTTAGCCCTTTCTAACAGTTTTTAAGCTTGCGGATATTCCAAAGAATACCCGCAGGCAGCATCCGGCAAAGCACCGGCAGCTCATATTCTATTTTTTATTGCTTCAATAACCCTTTGGACAATAGCGGATGAAATAGGGAAATTCTCTTCTAAAAATTTCCGTATTTCCTTTTCGCTCTTTCCGTGCTTCTTAAAAATCCATGCGGATGTCTCCAAAACATCCATGCCGGGCAAGCCCTTCGGCTTATCCCTATTATTGTTCAAAGGCATTACCTCACTCTATGCGGGGAACGCAGTCAACAAAATGCAGATGTTCCCTGAGAACAGGAATGCCGTATACCAGAATCAGCGCAACGATCACAAGTGTAATGACCGCAATCACCACAGCGTAAACATCGTGCTTTGCAGAAACAGAGTACTTGCTCTTTTCAGATTCAAATTTCAGGAAACGGTATCTGATGAGGTAGATAAAACTCCATCTCGATGCTCCGCAAAGCACGATCATTCCCGCAGAGCCCACCGCTGCCAGTAAAATGATAAGCAGCACTTTCATAACATCAGTTCCAATCAGTTTTCATACTTACGGCTTTTCCTGTTCGCCTCCTCGTGAAGCTTCCTTGCAATTTTGCTCTCCTTGAAATCGCCGTCTTCGTCTGTTGCTCCCGGAACAAATTTCTTGTATAGATTCAGAACTCCCGCAGTGCCGCCGAGCGCACACGCAATGATTGCCGGGACTAAGATGATTTTCGTCATGACTATGATCTCCTTTTTCAATAATTTATAAAATTTCTTTCTGATAGAAAATAAACATCTGTTGACTTTCTATCTTGGTCATAGCATAATAAATCTGTGACACAAAATCAACCGTCAGGCTTGTTAGGTATGTAACAAGATGAACACTTTCTGAAAATGTGTTGGAGAAATTACGGATTCCGGCAAATTGATATGGCAGGAGGAAAATACATGGCACTTGATGCACGGGTACGATACACAAAAATGGTGATTGTGCAGAGCTTTACGAAAATAATACGGGAAAAGCCCCTTAATAAAATCACAGTCAAGGAAATCTGTGACATGGCGGAAATCAACCGAGCTACATTCTATAAGTACTATCTGGATGTTTATGACCTGCTGGATAAGATTGAAGAACAGTTTCTTGAAGAATTGAGTGAAATTCTCTCGTCGCAGAAAAATGAAACGGCAAAAGATGTGCTGACGCTGATTATGGTCAGCTTTAAGGCTGAACAGGAGAAATACGAGGCTATCTTTTCCGCAAACGGTGATGTTTCTTTTCCGCAAAAAGTAATAGAGATGTGCTATGACATGGATCGCACGGTGATGCAGATTGAAAATAAAAGTCTCTCCAAAAACCAAAACGAATGGTTATTCCGATTTATTGCGCAGGGCTGCAACGGAATCCTGAATCAATGGATTGCTGGGGGAATGAGAGAGCCTATTTCCGAAGTTGCGGATTTTACCGAGCAGTTGGTTAAAAATGTAGTATCAAAATTGTGAGCATATCCCCCAAAATGTTATAAGCAGAAGGCGGGCTACCAGAATAGGCGGGAGCATCGTTGCAGATGTTCCCGCCTTGTGCGTTATTTCTGTTTTGCTTTCTTTTGTTCCTGTTGTGCTTTCCACTCCGCAAACTCCCTCTGTCCTTCCTCACTCTCGAAAAATGCCTGTATCTCCGGGAGCAGGACACGGGCCAGGGCGTCCACCTCATGGACGGGTATTCCCGTGCCGTGGTCGTTGACTTTTCGTTTCCTTGCCATAGGAGCCGCCCCCAGTCTTAAAGCCGGCCCTCGTTGGACAGATAGCCCTGGAACACAGTCCCGTCCCCAGTGATGAAGCGGCCCCTTGCGTCTTTGGGTATCTGGTCGGCGGCGCTGGTGTTGTCCAAGATGATTTGAGATAGCACATTATCCGCCCTGCCGCATACCCGGAAATCCATGTTGTTCTTGATTTGGCCGGGGAGGATGTTAGCATCTGGCCGCTGGGTGGCAAGTATCAAGTGAATACTAAAGGCCCGCCCCAGGCGTGCGAGGGTGGCAAGCCTGTTTTCGATCTGGCCCAGCCGCCCCCTCTATCTCCCCCGCCCGTTGCTGGATATCGTTCTTCTCCTTTGGTTCTTTGACAGCCTGAGCAAGGCGGACACAACCGTGTCCGCCTTGCTTTTTATCCTTTATCCTACGACGTCGTAGCCCTGATCCTCGACGGCGGTTTTGAGCACCGTGGGGTCGAGGTTCTCGCCCTTCACGACCGCAGTTCCGTTTTCGTGGCTGACGACGGCCTCCTGAACGCCCTCGAGCTTCTCAAGCGCGGCCTTTACCCTGCCGGAGCAGTGTCCGCACATCATGCCTTCGATCTTCATCGTTATTTCCATTTTTATTTCCTCCTTTGGTTCTTAAGCTTTAGTTTCGCGGGATCTCGGGTCTAATGACGACCCGCTCGCCGTGAATCTCAAGCCGGTTCTGGCAATACAGTATTATAGCCCTCGGCAGCAGCTTCCATTCCGCCTCCTCCATGATGCGGCGCTCCAGTGTTTCCGGCGTGTCGTTTGGATTTATCTCCACCGCCTGCTGGGCGATTATGGGGCCGATGTTGCCGTCGATATCCGCGAAGTAGGCAGTGGCGCCCGTCACGCGGCAGCCGCGCTCGAGGGCGGCTCTGGCGGGACTTTCATCGCAGTTGACGAAGGCGGGGATGAGCGAGGGATAAACGCCGATTACGCGCTTGCGAAACTGCGTGGATATGACGCCCAGCGGCATATTGAAGCCGGCAAGGATGACAAGATCGATGTCCATATCCTTGAGCTTGTTGGAGATGGCCATGCTGTAGCTGAGCTTCGTGGGAAACATCGACGGCTCCACCACGAAGGTCTGGACTCCGGAATTGCTCGCCCTTCGCAGGGCGTAGGCGTCGGGCTCTGTGCATATGACCGCCGTGAGCTCAAAATTGGGTATCTCGCCGAAGTACATGGAGTCGAGTATGGTCTGGAGCTTGCCGCCGTCACCCGAAACCAGAACTGCCGCTCTAATCATGTTCAATCCCCCTCCAGCAGGCGCTTTGCCACTGTGATGTTGAGTTTTTCCTTCGTTTTTATACATTCAAGACGTTTGCGTCTTTCCTCCGCGCCCGAGCCTTCGAGCGCTGTGTCGATGCGTTCCGTCAGGGTATCGGCGGTCACGCTGTAAAGATCGATGCTGCATCCGCCTATATAGTCGGCAAAGCCCGACACCTTGGGGTCGTAGCTGATACCCACGGCCGGAATCCCCCCGCAGGCCGCATACAGCAGGCCGTGCAGCCGCATCGCCGTCACAAGCTTCATCTTTTTCATAACGGCGATCGCAAGCTCCGCATCCTCTATCTCTGGCAGGATAGCGAAGGGAATGTTCGCCTCCTCGGCCGCCATCTTGGATGTCGAAAAGTCCTTTTCATAGTTCATGGGCATGAACAGGGGTGTGAGCCCATACTTTTCATGGCAGCGGCGTAATGCTTCCGCTATATCCCCGAGCCTTTCGGAAAACCCCGGCCAAGGCCGGAGGCTGACGCAGATGAAGCTTCCCTCGGGATCGACGCCGCATTTTTCCAAAAACCCCTCGGCCTCCGCCTCGGCCCTGGCCGAAATATTCAGCACCGGATCGGCGGCGAGGATAAGCTCGGGCTTTGTCACCTTCAGCTCTTCCATGAACTTCATACTGTCGGGATCGCGCAGGGTGATGACGTCGACATATTTATCCATGACCGCCGCCGACAAGCGGCGATCATACTCGTTATTTATCGGGCCTATGCCGCAGCCGTACATCTGCACGCGGCAGCCGCATTTTTTTGCCTGGACTATGGTGTGCAGATAGAAAAACAGGCTCCTTCGGCTGGTAACATCCTGAATAAGACTGCCGCCGCCGTTAATATACAACTTGGCCCGGCGCAGCTCCCGCCGAAGCGCGACAGCGTTCCAGCGCGGAACGGCATGCACGGCGTGCAGCGCCTTTGTGCGCCCTCTTCTTTTGGACACTACGGTTATGCGCATATCCTTTTCTATTGCCCTCAGCTCGTCGATGATCGCCTTGAGTATGGCCTCATCGCCTGAGTTGCCGTGGCCGTAGGCGCCGCAGATGACGACGCCGCTGCGCTTCTGCGCTCTCCGGCGCAGCACGACTTCATAGATCTCGAGCTGCCGGCGGCATGTGCTCTCGGTGGAAAATTCCCGACGCGCCTTATCGTAGACCGCCTTGCCCATTTTCCGGCGCAGCTCGTTGTTTTTCGCAGTTTTCAGCAGGCACTTTGCCAGCGTTTTATGATCTCCAGGCTCAAACAGCATTCCCGTTTGGCCGTGTATAATAAGCCTTGGCAGGCCGCCGACCCTGGAGGCGACAGTGGGTATACCGGAGCGGGCGGCTTCCGTCACCGCATAGGGGAAGGTCTCGGAAATGGAACTTATGACGTTTATATCGACCGAGGCGTAATAGCCCTCCATGTCGGAAAGCCAGCCGGCGAAAAACACCTTGTCCGAAACGCCAAGCTCCTGCGCAAGCGCCCTGAGCATCTCCATATCCTGCCCGTCGCCGGCAATGACGAGCCTCAGCTCATCGCAGCCCTTCGCCGCTTCGGCAAAGCCGCGAACCGTTGTAGCAACATCTTTTACAGGGTCTAAACGGGCGGCGATGCCCACCACGATGGCGTCGCTTTCAAAGCCGCAGCCTATCCGCTTAAACCACTCGGCGCGGCTTATATCCGGCTCGGGGTGGGAAAAATCCACGCCGTTATATATGGCGAAAAGATCATTCGCGTCAAAGCCGCGGGCTATAAGCGTTTCGCGCATTTTATCGGAAACGCAGACGCGGTAGTCCATCGCATGCAGCGCGACTTTGTTCAGACTGCCGTAGGTGAGGTTTGCAAGGGGCCTGCCGAGATAGTCAAGCTTATAATCGCTGTGAACGGTGCTTATAAACGGTATGTCAAAGCCTTTTTTGAGTATGGCGCCCGTGAGATTTGCGCGGCTACCGTGGCAATGAACAATGTCGTAGCCTCCGGTCTCTATCATCTTGCGGGTACCCGCAAGCCCCGCCCTGAAGCCGCCGTCAAACACCGTCACGGGTATGCCCATATCTCTCGCCTCGCGGGAGAAATCCCCCTCCATATAGCAGACGAGATCGGCCTCTATATTTGCGTTCAGATCCTTCAGCAGTGACAGAACGTGGGTCTTTGCGCCGCCCGAATCGCCGCCGGATATAAGATGTAAAACTTTCAATGCAGCCTCCGCTTGTTAATTGCCGAAATTCATTGTATAATATCCGCGTTGCGGATATTATACAAGCGCATCAAGGCACTGTGTGCCTTGGCGCATTAATGGTCTTTCGCCTCGCCTCCTTGGAGGTAACCGGCGAATATGCCGATTATACAATGAATTCAGCGAATTCATTGTATAACATCCGCGTTGCGGATATTATACAAGCGCATCAAGGCACTGCGTGCCTTGGCGCATTAATGGTCTTTCGCCTCGCCTCCTTGGAGGTAACCGGCGAATATGCCGATTATACAATGAATTCAGCGAATTCATTGTATAACATCCGCGTTGCGGATATTATACA
>ERZ1026968.20-NODE-20-length-96445-cov-6.366304_pt1 | contig 96445 bp, 86 predicted proteins | sample MGYA00519295_ERZ1026968 | MGnify/ENA primary metagenome ERZ1026968 (study PRJEB26926, sample SAMN06164480) | human gut metagenome | biome: ENVO:00009003; feature: ENVO:2100002; material: ENVO:00002003 | host: Homo sapiens | place: USA | collected 2012 ...
GAGATTCGCCTTAGTCTCGTGGGCTCGGAGATGTGTATAAGAGACAGGTATACATATCTTTCTGTTTTTTGAGATATCTACATATTATATGAACGTGAGTCAAAGTGAGTTAATTATCTGATTTAGTAAAATTGTATTTTTATTATGCTTCCGAAGTTACAACTGTTCATGACTTAAACCGAGATAAAAATGCTTTTGGCCGTTTCAGGATGTTCTTTCTTTACAATCAACAGGGATGATATAAATGTAATACCTTTTACTTTTTTGAGGAAAGATACGATACGTATTCTTTTAAAGATAAAAAATATCGGCAAAACAGGATGAAATGAAATCCGGAATTGCGGAAAAGCGAAAAAATGATTATATTTGCAAGTTGAAGCAATCCTGCATCGCGGGGTGGCATTTTATGTTATCGAAAAATAAGAACAACAAGATATATGAAGTTTACAGTAGACGGCAAGGCGTTCCAGCAGCAGCTGCAGGCAGTGAGCAAGGTGGTGAACGCCAAGAATTCATTGAACATCCTCGATAACTTTCTGTTGCGGATAGAAGGCGACGTGCTCAGCATCATGGGTTCGGACCAGGAGAATTCCCTGGTGGCCCGCATGACCGTGACTGAATGCGACGGCGACGGCATCGTGGCCATCCCGGCACGCAAGCTTCTGGAAGTCACCAAGGAGGTGAACAACCAGCCGGTGACACTCACCGTGCGCGACGACATGCAGGTGAAGCTGCAGTTCCAGAACGGTTTCTTCGAATTCATGAGCGTTCCGGGCGAGGATTATCCCACGCCGCGCGCCCTTGACGGCAACGCGATGTCGCTGTCATTGCCGGCCTCGATGGTGATGAAGGGTATCGCCAACACTCTGTTCGCAGCCAGCACCGACACCGTGCGCCCCGTCATGATGGGTATCTACTGGGACATCCATCCCGGCGACATCACCTTCGTCAGCTCCGATACGCACAAGCTGGTGAAATACGTCAACACCGAGAAGGCTCCCGGCCTTGAATCGTCGTTTGTAATGGCTCCGAAAGCCGCAAACATACTGAACAACCTTGTGTCGAAAGACATAGCCGAGGTGCGCGTCACGTTCGACGCCAAGGGTTGCGTCATTGAGTTCGGCGACTACACCCTGACGTCGATGTTCATCAACGGCACGTATCCCAACTACGCCCGCGTTATCCCGCAGGACCAGCCCTTTGCGCTTACCTTCGACCGCGCGTCGCTCCTTTCGTCGCTGCGCCGCGTCACGCTGTTCGCCTCCAAGGCATCTAACCTCGTGGTGCTGTCGCTGGAACAGAACCAGGTGGTGATCAAGGCGCAGGACGTGGACTATGGCCAAAGCGCCGAGGAACACGTGAACTGCGACTACGACGGCAACAACATGACCATCGGTTTCAACGGAGTGTTCATGATTCAGATACTGAGCAACCTCAGCAGCGACGCGGTGCAGCTTAAGCTGTCCGACCCGGCCCGCCCGGGCGTCTACGAGCCGCTGCCCCAGGAAGATGGCGAGAGCCTCGTGATAATCCAGATGCCCATGCAGGTGCTGTAAGCAACCGACCCGAACTGTAGTAAAATCATTGTGAAATGGAACTGAAACTTGAGAGGCCGCTGATATTCTTCGACCTGGAGACAACCGGAACGAACATAACCAAGGACCGAATAGTGGAACTCAGCTACGTCAAGGTTTATCCCGACGGACACGAGGAGACCAAATCGCGCCGCATCAATCCCGAGATGCCGATACCGCCGGCCAGCACCGCCGTGCACCACATCACCGACGAGGACGTGAAGGATGCACCCACGTTCCGCCAGGTGGCCAAGGCCCTGAGCCAGATATTCGCCGACAGCGACATAGCCGGATACAACAGCAACAAGTTCGACGTGCCTCTGCTGATCGAGGAATTCAACCGTGTGGGACTTTCCTTCGACCTGGAGGGACGCCAGTTCATCGACGTTCAGAACATCTTCCACAAGATGGAACAGCGCACGCTTGTGGCCGCCTACCGCTTCTACTGCGGCAAGGAACTGGAGGGGGCGCATTCGGCCGAGGCCGACACCGTGGCCACCTACGAGGTGCTGAAAAGCCAGCTGGACCGTTATCCCGAACTGAAGAATGACGTAAAGGCCCTGGCCGAGTTCTCGCGCGGAGGCCGGAGCCTCGACCTGGCAGGCCGTATCGTGCTGAACGACAACGACGAGCCTGTGTTCAACTTCGGCAAGCACAAGGGTTCGAAAGTGATAGACGTGTTCCGCCGCGAGCCGTCGTTCTATGCCTGGATGGTGCAGGGCGATTTCCCCAAGAATACCAAGGACGTGGTGACGCGCCTGTATGCCGAAAGCCGTAAGCGTAAGAAATAGGATATAGATGCTGAAGGGAAAACACATAGTGCTGGGGATATGCGGCGGCATCGCCGCGTACAAGAGCGTGACACTGCTGCGGCTGCTGACCAAAGCCGGCGCCGAGGTGCAGGTGGTGATGACGCCCGCAGGCAAGGAATTCATCACGCCGGTCACTCTGTCGTCGCTCAGCCAGCGGCCTGTGGTGAGCGAGTTCTTTACCGCCAACACCGGTGAATGGCACTCGCACGTGGACCTCGGACTGTGGGCCGACCTGATGGTGATAGCCCCGGCCACGGCCTCCACAATGGCCAAGATGGCGCACGGCGTGGCCGACAATATGCTTGTCACAACCTATCTGTCCGCCCGCGAACCGGTGATGATAGCTCCGGCAATGGACCTGGACATGTACCGTCATCCCACCACGCAGCGCAACCTGCGGCAGCTTGCCGCCGACGGCGTCATGATTATCGAGGCCGAAACGGGAGCCTTGGCCAGCGGACTGCAGGGCAAGGGCCGTATGGCCGAGCCGGAGGAGATATTCGCGAGCATAGAGCGCTACTTCGCAAGGCGCGAGTCGCTGGCAGGGAAGAAGGCGGTGGTGACTGCCGGACCGACTTATGAGAAACTGGACCCGGTGCGTTTCATCGGCAATTTTTCCAGCGGCAAGATGGGCTTCGCCATCGCCGGGGAGTTAGCCGACCGTGGCGCCGAGGTTACATTGGTTGCCGGTCCCGTGTCGCTGACCGTGGACCATCCCCGAATCCGTCGTGTGGACGTGGAGAGCGCAGAGGAGATGTGCGACGCCACGGTGCAGGCATTTGCCGACAGCGATATTGCGGTGTTCTCGGCCGCCGTGGCCGATTACCGTCCAGCCGAGCGCAAGGAGCAGAAGATTAAGCGCGAGGGTGTGGCGACACAGACTATAGAGCTGGTGCGCAATCCCGACATAGCCGCCAGATGCGGCGACATGAAGCATCATGGACAGGTCACCGTCGGTTTCGCACTTGAGACCGACGACGGACACGACGCCGCGCACAGTAAGCTTCACAATAAGAACCTGGATTTTGTCGTTTTGAATTCTCTGAAGGACAAGGGCGCCGGCTTCCGCACCGACACCAACCGTGTCACCATCGTGAGCGCGGACGCTGAGCAGGCTTTTCCGCTGAAAAGCAAGCGCGAGGTAGCGGCCGATATAGTGGACGCCATAGAGAAAGCAATGAAATGATAAGAAACGGTATACGATACATATTGACGGCCATGGCGGCGTTGGCGACGGTGTCCGGAGCGAACGCCCAGGAATTCCGCGCCACGGTGGAGGTGAACACCCAGAAGATAGAGGGCACCAACAAGTCGGTGTTCGACAATCTGAAGGAGACGCTCAATTCCTACATGAACGAGACGAAATTCAGCGACGCCACTTTCTCGCCGACCGAGAAACTGGAGTGCCGTCTGTTCTTCACTATCTCCGAATATGACGGCGACCGCATGAAGGGCGACCTGCAGGTACAGCTGATCCGCCCTGTGTACAACGCCACGTATACCACCACGCTCTTTAATTTCAAAGATAACAAGATAGAGTTCAATTACCGCGAGGGCGACCCGTTGACATACAACACGCAGCAACCCGAAAACAACCTGACGGCGATACTGGACTATTACGCTTATCTGCTGTTGGCGCTGGATTTCGACTCGTTCTCGCCCAACGGCGGCCAGCGGTTCTACGACCGCGCGCAGCAGATAGTGCAATACCAGCAGTCGAGCGGCGAAGTGGGATGGCGCACCTTCGACGATACGCGCAACCGCGCGGCTGTGCTCAACTCGTATACCGACACCAATACCGCCGGAATACGCAACCTGCTGTATCAGTATCACCGCAAGGGACTCGACGAGATGGTGACCAGCCCCGACAAAGGACGCGCAGCCATCACCGAATCGCTGGATGAAATCAAGAAAGTGTATGATGTTGCCCCGATGTCGGTGGCGCTAAGTATTTTCCGCGACTCGAAACTGGACGAGCTGGTGAACGTGTACAGCAAGGCACCCGAGACGGAGCGGCAGAAGGTGTACGACATGCTTCAGCCCATCTATCCCACGGAATCGGAGCGGCTGAACAAGATAAAGAATCCCGAGGAACAGCGATAAAATAAACGAACGATGCTCAGGAGGCTTGGAATAAGGAATTACGCACTGATAGAGGGTGTGGACGTTGAGTTCGGCCCCGGCATGACCGTGATAACGGGCGAGACGGGTTCGGGCAAAAGCATCATGCTCGGCGCGCTGTCGCTGCTGACCGGAGGCCGCGCCGACTCGCGTGTGGTGGCCGGTGGCAAAAGCCGCATCGAGGCCACGTTCGAGGATGTGGACCCCGAGATGCGGCGCCTGTTCGAGGAGCGAGGCATCGAGTGGGTGGAATATGACGATGCGGACGGAACAGGCACACGTAATGAAGTGGCCATACGCCGCGAGATAGCCGCCGAGGGGCGCAGCAAGATATACATCAACGACACCCCGGTGACACTTGCCACCCTTGCCGCCATAGGACCGAAATTGGTTTACATCCATTCCCAGCACGCCAACGCCGGACTCAGCGACGAGGCCGAGCAGCTGCATGTGGTAGATGTGTTTTCCGGTGCGCTCGCGCAGTTGGAAGATTACCGGCGCGATTTCCGGCGGTTCGCCGCGTTGCGCCGCGACATTGACCGCGTGAAGGAACGTAACGCGAAGAACCGCGAGAACGAGGAATTACTGCGCTTCCAGTGCGGTCAGCTCGATGCCTTGAGGCCCAAAAAAGGAGAACTGACCGAGATAGAAAAGAGATATGAGGTGCTGTCGGACGCCGACGAGATAAAGCAGCGCCTGGCGTCGCTGGCGTCACTGTTCGGCAGCGGCGACCGGGGTATGCTCGGCGATGTGGCCGAGGCCCGCGGAATAGTGGACAAGATAGATTTCTCGCTGTTCGGGCGCGATGTGGAGGACCAGGACATACCTGCGCGCATGGAGGTGATGGAGACCGAAATACGTGACATAGCCGATGCCATCGACGATATGTATTCCGGTCTCGACACCAATCCTGCGGCTCTTGAGCGTCTGTCGTCGCGAATGCAGGCATACTATGCCGCCGTGAAGCATTTCAAGGTAAAGGATGCCGACGAGCTGGCAGACTTACACATAAAACTTAAGCAGGAGCTGGGCGAACTTACTGGCGATGTCGGTGAACTGCCGGAACTGGAGCGACAGGCCCGCGAGATGGCCCGCGTGCTGAAGGAGAAGGCCTCGGTGCTGACACGGATGCGTCAGGATGGTGCCCGGTTGTTGGGCGACGAGATATTAGCGGCGGCGCGGACGTTGGGACTGCCCAACCTGAAGTTCGAGGTGCGCGTATCGCCGGCCAAGTTGACCTCTACGGGCGGCGACAGGGTGGAGTTCCTGTGCGCCTTCAACCGTAACGCCACGCTGCAGCCGGTGGGCGACACCGCCTCTGGCGGCGAGATGTCAAGACTGATGCTGTCGCTGAAGGCCGTGGTGGCGCGCCGCATGAATATGCCCACCATCGTATTCGACGAGGTAGACACCGGAGTATCGGGCGAGATAGCCGAGCAGATGGGCCTGATGATGCGCCGCATGGGCGACGGCATACAGGTGATGGCCATCACCCATCTGCCTCAGGTGGCCGCGCAGGGCGTGGAGCATTTCAAGGTCTACAAGCGCGACGAGGGCGACCGCACCGTGACGCATGTGGAGAAACTGGATCACGAAGCGCGCGTCAGCGAGATAGCAGGCATGATATCGGGCAGCGAGGTAACGGAGGCGGCACGCGAGAATGCCCGCGCATTATTAAAAGCATCTATGTAATTATGGAAAAAGGCGATTATATATTTGGAACGCGTGCGGTGCTGGAGGCTGTGGATAGCGGCAAGAGCATCGACAAGATATTGCTGCGTAAGGAAATGGGGGGCGACATAGCCCGCGAGATAATGGAGAAGGCGCGGCTTTACGGCATTCCCGTGCAGCGGGTGCCTATGGAGAAGCTGAACCGCATCACGCTTAAGAACCATCAGGGCGTCATAGCGATTATGGCGGCGGTGCGTTATCATAAATTGGAGAATCTGCTTCCGGCCCTGTACGAGGAGGGAAAGACGCCGTTGCTGATGTGTCTGGACGGCGTGACCGACATCCGCAACTTCGGCGCCATAGGACGCACGGCCAACTGCGCCGCCTTTGACGGCATCGTGATTCCGGAGCGCAACTCCGCTTCCGTTACGCCCGATGCGATGAAGACCTCGGCGGGAGGATTGCTGTATGTGCCGGTATGTCGCGAGCGCGACATGCTTACCGCTGTCCGTATGCTTAAGGAGAGTGGCGTGAAGATTGTGGGCGCCACCGAGAAGGCTTCCGTCAATTACACTCAGATAGACTACACGGTCCCTGTAGCCATAGTGATGGGCAACGAGGAGCACGGCATCAGCAACGAGGTACTGCGCGCCTGCGACGAGCTCGCCGCCATCCCCATCCTCGGCAAGATCGGCAGCCTCAACGTCTCCGTCGCCGCCGGCATCCTCATGTACGAAGCCATCCGCCAAAGACAGTAAAGGTCTTAAAGGTTATTAAGGTCATTAAGGTCGATAAGGTCATTAAAGTCTTTAATGACCTTATCGACCTTAATGACCTTATAGTTTTAGGCTTCCTTTTCTTCTTCCTTCTCAACGAACTTGGTGAAGCCGTCGGCAAGGAGGATGTTGTACCATTTGTAGAGCTTCTTGATGTCGCGGTCGCGGACGCGGAGGCGGTCGTAGTCGGTCACGACTTCGCCGAATGACTGGTGAAGCTGCTCGGAGGTCATCTTCTCGCCGTCAATGGGCTTGCCGCCGGTCTTGTCGTAAAGCATCTGCATGATCTCGCCCAGAGGAGTGTCGCCGCTTTCGGTGTACATCGAGATGTCGCCCAACGATACTACCTGGTCGCGCGAATGCACCGGAAAACGACGCTTTGTCTCTACATCCTCAACTATCAGGGTACCGCGTCCCTGGCTCAATATCTTCTGCAGTCCGGGCTTGCCCGTGATCGAAATGATTTTCTTTAACATTGCTGTATTTGTTATTTAAATTCTTTCAATATAAATCGCCGAGTAAATAGCCGAATCAAAAGGCCGGCGACATGATTTCTATCTAAGGTCAGTAATGATTTCTAATTTATGTCGGATATGGCGTCCAGCAGAGGAGCGGTGCCGTCGTTGACTATCTGAAGCGTACGGCGGGATTGGCATATCTTCTGTTCCTCGCGCTGGGCCTCGATCCTGGCCAGTGCCTGCTCCCCGGTCAGTCCGGAACGCTTCATGACGCGCTCCACGCGTATGTCGAGCGGTGCGGTCACTTCCCAAACCTCCTGACACATATCGGCGAGTCCGGAAGTGAAAAGTATGGCCGATTCCACAAAGACCTTGTCATGACGGTAATCGGTATGGGTGTCTGCCCATCTTTTCACATCATCGCGCACAAGCCCGTGCACCAAATTGTCGAGCCAAGCCTTCTCGTCGCTGTCGGCAAACACATATTCGGCTACCTTGTGTCGGTTCAGTACTCCTTCGGCGCTGTATATCTCCTCGCCCCAGCGGTCGCGCAGCGAATGACGCACCTCCTGGGACTCGTCCATCAGCCGTTTGGCCTCAAGGTCGCAGTCGTAGACCTCATAGCCGCGCAACCGCAGTATGCGTGCCACAGTGCTTTTCCCGGTGCCTATGCCTCCGGACAGTCCTATAAGCCTCATCGTTTCACAAGGGTATATTCCACGCTGTCGGCCTTGATCTCTGGATTGACCACATAGTCGGGAACATTGCCGAGTCTGACCGGTATCTGGTTGGTACGGGTCAGTCCGGTATCAGCGTAATCCACAGTCACGGAAACCGGGATTTCGGTATCGTTGAATTTGCTCATAGGCACATAGTACGACACAGGCACACGGTTGGGGAACAGCATCAGACTCTCGCCCTGCGGCACACCGCGCGACTCGATAGTGACGTATCCTTCCTTATGCACCAGCGGCTCCACATTGATCTGCACGCCTATTTCAGGCGGCACGATGCGTATTCCGGGTATGGGGCGTATCCTGACATCGAACAACTGGGTCTGCGACAGGTCACGCTTCTTGAGCACCTCGGTCACCACCTGGGTGATGGTGTCCGTCTCGTCGCCGTATGAATATATGCGTACGCCGCGTTGCATCGGCACCGGTTGTCCGGCTATTATGTTGCCCGACGATGCCGTCACGTCGGCCATGATGCGTACCGGCACGCGTTTGCCCGGCGAGTCGGTGTAGTAGCATCGAAGCGAGTCGAGCGACGTGGCGATAATCTGTATGCCGTTGCCGAAGGTGGCCTTCAGCACGGCGTTCAGGTCAGTCTTGGACATCCGGAAGATTCCCCGGTCGGAATAGTCACGGAAGTTGATGTTGATCTGCGGATGTTTCAGCACGCCGCTGCGCAGAATGTTGGTGCCTTTGTCGCGCAGGGTGACGTGCATGGCCTGCGGCGGCTGGTTGATGAACGTGACGGAGTCCGGCACATTCTCCAGGTGCACGCGCACGGTGAAGGTCTCCGTCACCGAGTCGTTGAGGGCCAGGATGCACCAGAACAGCGCGCTGACGGCCACGAACACCAGAAACAGGAGCACATTGCGGAACTGGCCGGAGGCACGTACCTTCAGCCAGGTGTCACGCAAGTCTCGTTTCCGGAGCGGCATAACAGAGATGGATTATTTGTCTTCCTTCTCCTCTTTTTCTTCCTTTACCTCCTTGGCTTTTTTCTCCTTCTTGGCGGGAGTGGCCTCCTCGACGGCGGGGAACACGCTGGTCTTGTCCACCTTGAGAGTGACGCCCGGAGCCACTTCCATCGTAACGGTGGCGTCCTTTACGTCGCGCAGTCTGCCGTGGATGCCGCCGGCGGTCACAACGCGGTCGCCCGTCTTCATGGCCTCGCGCTGACGCTTGATTTCCTTCTGCTTCTTGTTTTGAGGACGGATCATTAGGAAATAGAAGATGGCGATCATGGCCACGATCATGATGAGTCCTTCCATGCCTCCGCCTGCACTCTTGGCGGCCTGCAGTAAAATAGTTGTCAACATAGTATTCTTGCTTTAAATTTTCTAATTAATAAACGTGGAAAGCGCTGCTTTTGTGCGTTACAGGGCCTTGTGCAGTATTCCTTTTTCTTTCAGCATCCTCAGAATGTCGGCCAGCAGCCCGTTGATGAACGATCCGGACTTGGCCGAGCTATAGCTCTTGGCGATCTCGATGTATTCGTTGATGCTGACGGAAACGGGAATCTTGGGGAAGTTCAGAATTTCGGCCAAGGCGGTGGTCATGATCACCACGTCCATGAAGGCGAGGCGGTCGGCTTCCCATTCGCTGGTGCGCAGGGCCTGCTGTATCCACGAGCCATATTCAGCCTGCCCCTTGATGGCGGCCTTAAGAAGCCTGGGACCGAACTCACGGTCCTCGTCATCCTTGAATTGTGGCATTATGGCGTTGTGGTCGCCTTCCTCCACGCGGCGCAAGGTCTTGAGCACGAATGTGCCGATGATGTCGATGTCGTCGTTCCAGAACACGGAAGTCTCCTCCAGCCATTCCAGAAGGGCGGTGTTGTCGAATATCACCTTGCGGAACAACTCTTTCCAGAGTTCGGCGTCCTCTGTCATGCCGCACTCCGGACGGTCCATGTATTCCTTGTAGATGTCGGAGTCAAGCACGGAGCGGAGCAGGCTTTCCATCAGCAGCGGATCCTCGCTCATCCAGTTGATGTGGTAGTTGTTCACTTCCTTGACCAGCACGGGATTTTCGCGCAGGGCCTTTACCAGACGGTTGTCTACGAACCGCATGTTTGGGTTGAGGGCTTCCGACGATTTCACCGCACGGTTTCGGGCCTCGTCCAGTTTGCGTTCCTGGAAGTCGGTCAGGTCTACGGCCAGTGCCAGCAGGCGGATGTAGAGCTGGCGGGTGGCGTCGAAGCTCTTCAGCAACGTGGCGGTGCAGTCATCCAGACTTCCCTGCGACGACATGAAGTCCGACAGCGTGTCGTTCATCATCTGCTGCATGCGCTCCACGCCGCGGAACGTATAGGAGGGTAGACTCTCGGCATATTCCGTAATGGCCGGAGTCACCATTACCAATTGGTTGAACGTCTCGCGCCACAGCGTGTCTTCGGCAGCGCCGTCGCCATTCTGTGAATCCTTGATGTAGTTGCGGAAAATACCGGAATCCTTCAGAGTCTGTGCCAGATCGTCGACTGTGTTGACGAACATCGGGTTCTCTGACAGGCGGCGCACAGCGGCCGATACACGGTCGTCCTCCTTGATCCGCTCCATGAAACGGCTGGTCTCAAGGGGATATGACTTACGGAATTCCACGCGTCGGGCCAGCATCACGAACAGTGCCAGCATGTCGACATACAGACCGTAGGCATAGCGCTTCTCTTTCGTGGGCTGGGCCGGCGGTTCAGCCAGTTGGAACTTCTTGCTTACCAGCAGACACGAATACAGCACCTGCACTACCTTGTTACGTATCAGTACTCGGTTTATCATCGATTTATTCAGCTACTATATATAGGAGTCCTCCGACTCCATATTTTACCGCAAAGTTACATCAAAAAGGCGAAACTGCCAAATTTGCGCCTGTCGCCGCAATTTGTAACAGAATATTTACATTTTTTAAAAAATATTTCACTAACTTTGCACTTGAAACGACAACTAAAGTGCCTGAAACGACAAAACAAGCACACAACCGGTTAAAACGATACATTATTAATGGATGGGAGCAGGTACTATGACCTCTCCGATCATAATCCGAAATATAAACACCAATAACGACAAATATGAAGAGAACTATTCTCGCCATGGCCGTGACGGCAGCCGGACTGGGCTTCGCAAACGAGGCTTGGGCCGACATCGAGTGTCGCGGTCAGGTAGTTGACGATCAGGGTGAGCCTCTGATCGGCGCATTGGTACAGCTTCCCGGCACCAGCAAGGGAACGTCGACAGATGTGGACGGATATTTCCGTCTGTCTGTGCCGGACAATGCGAAAGAATTGAAAATCACGTATGTGGGCTATAACGGCGCGGATGTGCGCGTAGCCTCGAAAATGGGCGTGATCAAACTCAGCCCGAATGCCAGGATGCTGCAGGACGTGATCGTGACGCAGTCCGTGGCCCGCACGCGCCAGACGCCAGTGGCCCTGTCGTCGGTCGACCAGCTGCAGATCGAGACCAAATTGGGCGCTCAGGAATTTCCCGAGATTCTTAAGACCACTCCCGGCGTATGGGCCACGCCCGACGGCGGCGGCTTCGGCGACGCCAAGATCAACATCCGCGGCTTCAAGTCGGAGAATGTGGCCACGCTGATCAACGGTATTCCGATCAACGACATGGAATGGGGCGGCGTGTACTGGAGCAACTGGGCCGGACTGGCCGACGTGACCAGCAGCATGCAGAGCCAGCGCGGTCTTGGCGCGGCGCTGCTGTCGGCTCCCTCGGTGGGCGGTACCATCAACATCACCACCCGCAGCCTCGACGCCAAGCGCGAAGGCACCGCATGGTACGGCATGGGCAACGACGGCATGAACCAGTACGGTCTGATGCTCTCCACCGGTTTGATGAAGAACGGCTGGGCCATCACAGTGCTCGGATCGCGCCGCTGGGGCGACGGTTACGTGCAGGGCACCAACTTCAACAGCTACAACTACTTCGTCAACGTGTCGAAGAAGATAGGCGAGAACCAGCAGCTGTCGTTCACTGCGTTCGGCGCTCCGCAGACCCACTATCAGCGCAGCCGCCAGGACGGCCTCACCATCGAGGGATGGCAGAATGTGCGCAACTATATGGACGGCGAGAGCCCCTACCGCTACAACCCCACGTTCGGTTACGGCCTGAACGGCGAGCGCAAGAGCTCCAGCTATAACTTCTATCACAAACCCCAGATCTCGCTGACCCACATCTGGCAGATAGACTACAAGAGTTCGTGGACCAATACGCTGTACATGTCCATCGGTACAGGCGGCGGCTACGGCGGTCAGGGCCACGGCACATACAATGGGGTCAACCTCTCCAACTCGTCGTGGTACGGTTCGACGCAGGGCAAACTCAACACCCTGTTCCGCTGCGCAGACGGCACATTCGACTATGCCGCCATCCAGACCATGAACATGGAGTCCACCACCGGTTCGAACATGGTGATGTCCAGCAGCAACAACAACCACGAGTGGTACGGCTGGGTATCGACCTACAAGAATGAGTTCATCCCCAAGACGCTGACCTTCACCGGAGGCCTCGACGTGCGCTACTACATCGGCAAGCACAACAACAAGATCGTAGACCTCTACAACGGCGAGTACTACATGAACTATGAGAGCCGCAAGGGCGTGAAGCCGGAGAACAACGCCGCCGCTGCCGACCCGAACTGGAAGTTCGAGCACCTGGGCGTGGGCGATGTGGTGTACCGTAATTTCAACGGCTACACCGTTCAGGAAGGTGTGTACGCGCAGTTGGAGTACACCGGCTTGGACAACAAACTGAACGCCGTCGTGTCCGGATCGCTGAACAACACCTCGATGTGGCGCCGCGACTTCTTCTATTACGACAAGGAGCACGAGCGCTCAAAGACCAAGAACTTCATCGGCGGCACCGTAAAGGCCGGCGTGAACTATAACATCAACCGTTACAACAACGTGTTCGTCAACGGCGGCTTCATCTCGCGCGTGCCTTTCTTCAGCAACGGCGTGTTCCTGTCGCAGGCCACCAGCAACGTGATCAACCCCAACCCGAAGAACTCAAAGATATGGAGCATCGAGCTGGGCTATGGCTATCACTCGGAGGTGTTCTCGCTGAACGCCAACCTCTATTACACCGAATGGCTTGACAAGTGCGACCGCACCACCACCCGTACGGGCGAGATCCGTCAGGGACCTTTGGCCGGTCAGATGTACACCCTGAGCATGTCGGGCGTCAACGCGCGTCACATGGGATTCGAGGTAAACGCCAAGTACATCCCCGTACGCTGGATGGAACTGGAGGGTATGTTCTCGCTGGGCGACTGGATATGGAACTCTAACCCGACCGGTTACTTCTATTCCGAGCAGGGCCAGCCTCTGGCCAAACTGGATGGTACGCTTGCATCGGGTATCCTTGCTCCCGACCACGCGCACGCCACGGTGATGCAGAAGGGGCGCAAAATCGGCGGTTCGGCACAGACCACAGGTTTCCTGGGCGTGACGTTCAAGCCCTTCAAGGGATTCCGAATCGGCGCCGACTGGGTATGGAGCGCTCGCAACTATTCCGACTACGAGATCTCAAGCGACTCATATACTGAGAACGCTGAAATCACGGTGGAGGATCCCTGGAAAATTCCATGGGGCAACGAGCTTGACCTACACGCCAGCTATCGCTTCAAGATTGCCGGCAAGGTCACGGCTACTCTGATAGGTAACATCAACAACGTATGCGACTACAACTATGTTAAGGACGCATACACGCTGACCAGCCAGAAGGGTGCATGGAACAATGCTTTCCGCGTGTTCTACTCCTTCGGCCGCACATTCAGCGTGAAACTCAAAATCAATTTCTAAAAGAGGAAAGACATGAAAACAATAATAAAATTCATTGCGCCGGCGGCGCTGATGATGCTGGGTCTTGCCTCGTGTGGTGAAGACAGCTGGAACAACCACCTGGACGGTTTCGAGGGTGGCGAGAATATGGATCAGGTCGTGCCCGGTATCAACTATACGCTGACGGCCGCCGACTACAAGCGCTTTGCCGACAACCGCTTCAACAAGGTCCTGGCAGCCAAGGAGGAAGCCGACGGCACGTCGCCCAATGCCGTAAAGGCTTTGGCCGCCGTTGCGAATCAGCAGTACATCACTCCGGCCACTCCCGCCGAACTGTATATGCCCAATCTGCTGAACGACTCGCTGTTCGCATACTATGCCGTCAGCAACGGTTCGTCAATCAACCTGACATATCGCGAGGTAAGCGAGGTGCCCGAGCTGATACAGGGCGTGAACGCTTCTTCAAGCTATAAGGTGACATCCGACGATTACCAGACGGTATACGCCGGTGATGAGGATTACATCGACGCCTTCTCGCCGATGCACCCCGTCTCGACATGCATGAGCGACGTGCTGAAGGAGGCTCTGCCCGATGCTAAGGCCGGTGACTTCGTAGTGGCTCAGTACAGCGAGACCGACACCAACCCGAACTTCAATCTTGACGGACCCGACTACGGCACCGTCAGCGTGTCGAAGTACGGTGCGTACAAGTTCGACGGCTCGGCGTGGGCCGTGCAGGACGTTACGATGATCCAGCCCGCCGACTTCGCGTCGATGGGACTGACATACGGCAACTTCTCCGGCACTCAGGCCGCGGAGTATCTTCCCAAGTTCCTGGCGCTGGCTTATCCTTACGCAAAGGAGGATGACGAGATGTATATAGGCTATAAGTACTTTGCCAACAAGGAGACCACCAACGCATGCGCTCTCTGGGCCTTCGACGGCACGAAGTGGTATGACAAGGTTGCCACCAACGGCGTGCATGAGGTGACCAACCAGTTCGTGAAGCGCGACGGCAAATGGGAACTCGATCCCTCCATCACCATCACGCTGCCTACAGGCAAGGGCCAGGCATACAGCGCCACCTTCTATCAGGCTTGCGTGGACTGGGTGAAGGACAACGTGCCTGACGGCGACAAGTACATTACCAGCTACGGTAACAACGACTACTACACCGGAGCATCGGCTTATCAGAACAACATCGACCTGCGTCCCGGCTCGGCACGCCTGCAGTATGCCGCCGCATACGAGGGGATGACCGACGAGGAGGTAGTGGCCACGATGAAGAAGCGTTTCGAGGACCAGGTGGCACCCGCCGTGCTCCACGAGTGGTATCCCGACATGGCACCGATGGGCGATTTCCATCCCACCGTCACCATCCACTTCTTCATCTACGACGGCGCGACGAAGGCCGAGACCATCGTGTTCGAGTGCGAGAGCAAGGGTGAATTCAAGTTCGTGAGCTGCACCTGGAACGATACAGAAGAATAAACTGACCGCACAGTGCCAATAATGGCACTGTGGTGCAAGTATAAACCCGATAAAGGGGCCGATAGGAATATCGGCCCCTTTTTTGTTATAACAGTAGGGACGTCAAAGCCGCGGGCTTTGACCACAGTATTAGTGCGATATAAAATATAAAAAACATAAAGAATATGCCAACCGGAAAAATTGGGGTAACTACTGAAAATATATTCCCCGTCATCAAGAAGTTCCTGTACAGCGACCATGAGATATTCCTGCGCGAGCTGGTGTCAAACGCCATCGACGCCACCCAGAAGCTGAAGACGCTGTCGTCGTTCGGCGAATACAAGGGGGAACTTGGCGAGATGGACGTGCGTGTCAAAATTGACAAAGAGGCGGGAACGCTGACCGTCAGCGACCGCGGCATCGGTATGGACGCCGACGACATCGACCGTTACATCAACCAGATCGCGTTCTCCGGAGCCGAGGAATTCCTGGAGAAATATAAGGATACGGCCAATTCCATCATCGGCCACTTCGGACTCGGATTCTATTCGGCGTTCATGGTGTCGAAGAAGGTCGTGATCCGTTCGCTGAGCTACAAGGAGGGCGCCAAGGCTGTGGAATGGACATGCGACGGCAGCCCCGAATATACGCTGACCGAGACCGACAAGGAGGGTCGCGGCACGGACATCATCCTCTACATCGACGACGACAGCAAGGAATTCTTAGAGCAGGCGCGCATCGACACGCTGCTGAAGAAGTATTGCCGCTTCCTCCCCGTGCCCGTGATTTCGGGCAAAGTGAAGGAGTGGAAGGACGGCCAGTATGTCGATACCGACAAGGACAATGTGGTGAACGACACCGAGCCGCTGTGGACGCGCAAGCCGTCGGAACTGACCGACGAGGACTATCTGAAGTTCTACCACGAGCTGAAGCCGGGCGAGGAGGACCCGATGTTCTGGATTCATCTGAACGTGGACTATCCCTTCAATCTGACCGGTATCCTCTACTTCCCGAAAATCAAGGCCAACGTGGACGTGAACCACAACCGCATACAGCTGTACTGCAACCAGGTCTATGTAACCGACCAGGTGGAAGGCGTGGTGCCTGAGTTCATGATGCTGATGCAGGGTGTGATCGATTCGCCCGACATCCCGCTGAACGTGAGCCGAAGCTATCTGCAGGCCGACTCGCAGGTGAAGAAGATTTCCGGTTACATCTCGAAGAAGGTGGCCGAAAAGCTGGACAAGATGTTCAAGGACAACCGCGCCGAGTTCGAGAAGAAGTGGGACGACATCGAGGTGTTCATCAAGTACGGTATGCTTACCGACGAGAAGTTCTACGAGGCCGCCAAGAAATTCTTCCTGCTTAAGGACGTGCAGGGCAAGTACTATACGCTGGATGAGTACAAGACCTTGGTATCGGCCGAGCAGACCGACAAGGAGGACAGCGTGATATATCTGTACGCCACGGACAAGACCACCCAGTTCGGCTACATACAGGGTGCCGAGGACAAGGGCTACAACGTATTGCTGATGAACGGCCAGCTTGACCAGCACGTGATCCAGATGCTGGAGTCGAAGCTGGAGAAAACACGTTTCGTGCGCGTAGACTCCGACACCCCCGAACGCCTGATACGCAAGAGCGATGACAACGCCACCGACCTTGACTCGCTTGAGATCGAGGTGCTGACCGGCATGTTCCGCAGCCAGCTGCCTACGGTGGAGAACACCAATTTCATCGTGGAATACAACGCGCTGAAGGGCGACGACGCTCCCGCAATACTGACGCAGAACGAGATGATGCGCCGTATGAAGGACATGGCGGCCATGCAGCCCGGCATGAACTTCTACGGGCAGATGCCCGATATGTATTCGTTGGTTGTCAACACCGAGCAGCCCGTGGTGCGCAAGGTGGTGAAGGAAGCCGCCGGTGCATTGACAGGTGAACTGACGCCGTTGCGCCGCAAGGTTGACGAGCTGAACGGGGAAATCAACTCGCTCCGCACCGAGATCAAGGAGAAAAAGGAAGAAGACAAGGCCGAGGCCGAGCAGAAGATAGCCGCCAACGAGAAGGAGGCCGGCGACCTGCGCAAGCAGCAGGAGGACATCATCGCCGCATACGCCGCCAAGGTGCCGGTAGTGCGTCAGATCATCGATCTGGCCCTGCTGAAAGGCAACATGCTGAAGGGAGAGGAACTCTCTAGGTTCATCGCACGCTCTGTCAGCCTTCTCTGACAGATAGTTGATATTAGATTTTAGATAATAGATGCCCCGTCACGCTATGATGCTCGTGACGGGGCATTGTGCTTTGTTATCGGGGATTAGAACAGGCGGGGGAGGAAGTCTATGAGGTAGTTGCGCCAGTTGTCCCAGGTGTGGCCGCCGTCCGATTCGTGATAGACGTAGGGATAACGGTGGTCGGCAAGCGTCAGGCGCAGGTCATCGTTCAATTTCTTGGTGAAGTCGCCGGTGCCGACGGCTATGTAATACAGCTTCGGAGCCGGATTGAACTGTTTCTGCAGCTTCGCGTCGAAATTCTTGTAAATATCCGCATCCTGGCCTGCGGCAGCCTCCATGGTCTTGCCTATCTTCTTTTTGCGCAATGCCGGGAATGTGTCGGAAAGGGTGTTCCAGAGGCCTCCGATCTTGTCGACAGTAGGAGACGATTTGTCGGTGATGGCATTGGTGGTCTGCGCCGAGAACAATCCGACATAGTCGAACGATTCCGGATTGTTGAGCGAGATATAAAGCGTATGCAGCCCTCCGAGCGACAGGCCGGCGATGGCACGGTCAGCCTTGCCGGTGCGAGTGCGGTAATGCGAGTCGACATAATCCACCACATCGTGCATGAACACGCTTTCTATGGCACCGAACATCGAGGACATATTGTTGGCAAACGGCTTTTGGTCGGGCCGGTCGGGATCGGCCCCGGGAGCAGCGGCAAGTTCGGCATTGCCGTTGGGCATAACCACAATCATGGGCTTGCATTTGCCCTGCGCCATCATGTTGTCGAGAATCTGCGCGGCGCGTCCGCAGCCCAGCCATGCGTCCTCGTCGCCGCCCGAGCCGTGCAGCAGATATAATACCGGATACCGTTTGTCGGGATTCTTATCATACTCGGCCGGCAGATATACCGACATGCGGCGTTGCTTGAATCCTTCAAGCGTGCTGGGATACCACACCTTGCTTACCTTGCCGTGCGGCACGTCGGTGTCAAGGAAATAGTCGGCGTTGCCCCCGGGAATGATGAAATAGCTCAGCGTGTCGGCTATGTCGCGAACGGTGTTCGGATTCAGAGGGTCTACATATTTCTTCTCCTCAATCTCGAACTGATAGGTGTACATGTTCGGTGCGAGCTTGGGCGACCGGAATGTCCATACGCCTTTCTCCTCGTCCATCTCGCCTTTGCTGAAATCGCCGCCAAACGGGAGTCCCATTTTCTTCAGCAGGCTCTTGTTCTTTATGAGATTGCCCACTACATATACATCGTCGGGCTGATCCGGTTCCTCAGCCTCTTTATTATTTTCATCATCTTCTTCTTCGTTATCTTCATCGTCATCGGACTCGTTGACGGCCCTCAGCATCTCGGGCGTGAGACGCAGCGTGAAGGTGACGGTGCTGTCGGAATTCAGCTTTACAGACTTAGGCAGGTCGGCGGCGAGCATAGGCGACAGCAACGCCATCGCTATACAGACGCACATAAGAATCCGGAAGGTTTTCATAATCGTGATGGTTGGTTATGACAGTGATATTTGGAGTGAAATCGATGGCGCACGTCTCTATCAGAGCGTGAGAATCCTCGTTGTCGGTTACTATCGTGACGGGTATGTCAGGATGAAGCAGAGCTAAAGACAGAGCCAGCTCGCCCTGTGCCGTTCCGTTAATGATAAGTAACTCATCGGCGTTGATATCCTTTAATTCGTCAATGTGCGGAATAATGTCCTTCAGGGCTTTCTTGGCGTTTGATTCTATGTCGCGGCCTTTATACAGATACCGGCCAGATACGGCATATTCCATCATATCGGGCGACATGGGTCCAGCAGCCAAAGCCTGTTGCAGCGCTTTGTAACGGCGTGGCCGGAACACCTGCATACACAGCGATGCGAGTGTGATGGGATGGCGGCGTACGTGGCCGTGGCTCCGGGTAATCCAGTTGAAGAACAGCGGCGGCACGATGTAGGCCATAAGCACTACGGCTATCATGCCCACCACCGTAACCTGACCCAACGAGCGCATGGCCGGATGCTGTGCGAATATCAGCGACCCGATGCCGATGAACATTATCAGCGCCGACACCACGATGCTGTTCTTGTACGATGCCAGCACCTTGCGCCGGTACGCATATTCGTAGGCTAAGCCCTCGGTGATGAAGATGGTGTAGTCGTCGCCCTGACCGAAGATGAATGTAGCCAAAATCACGTTTACGATGTTGAACCGAATGTCGCAGATGGCCATTATACCGAGAATCCAGAGCCATGACAGCGCCATAGGCAGGAAGGCGATGGCCGCCAATTCTATACGGCCGAACGACAGCCACAGGAATGCGAACACAATGAATCCGCAGGCATAACAGATGTAATTGAAATCGTCTGAAAGCGTATTGGCTATCGATGAATTCATGGAAGCCACATCGAAGCAGAGGCCGTCGAACCGTTCTTTAATCCGGTCCTTAACCGCGCTGATGTCATTCTTCGGCACGTCCACAATCTGCACGATGGCCTTGCGGCCGGCGGCCTCGTCGCGGCTGATATTTCCGGCGAACAGCATCGGGAATGTCTCGTTCAGCTCGTCAAACGATTTTGGAGTATATTGCTGCGAGATTGCCTCGTGGAACGGTGCGAAGGCTTCCTCACTGAATCCGAGACGAGCTGCCTCGGCCGGGAGCGAGTCGCGGAACAGCGCGCTATGCTCGGTCACGAACCTGTTCCAGCGTGCTAAGCGCGCCTGTTGCGTGGAGTCGGAGGGAAGGAAATTTGCTATATCCGAGCGTTTCGATACTTTGCCGTCGGCGGCGAGGCCGTCAAGCACCTGCGCCGCATGTTCGTTGCCACGCATCGCTTCGTCCCACGACTTGCCCTCGCTCACCACATACAGCGGCTCGGTGGTCTTGTCGCCGGGCATCAGCGACGAGAAATATTCCATATCGGCGCGGTTCTGAGGCGTCATGTAGTTGATGTTGCGCATATCGGTGTCGAAGCCCGTGTCGAGGCTGAACCATGCGAACACCAATGTAAGGCAGCTCAGTGCTATCACCAATGGCTTGCTGCGCTCGGGCTTGATGTCGGCCAGGCGCGATAACACGGAGCGTTTCTCCTCGCGTATCACCCGGGGAGCATTCTTGCGCACCAGTTGGGGCAGGAACAGCAGCACGAACAGGATGGTGCCAACCAAAAGCAACGAGCTGAACAGACCTAAGTCGTGGAGCGCCGTGGCGTTGAGCGGCACTAAGCAGAGGAACGCGCCTACGGTAGTGACATTGCCCACCACCAGCGGCGACACAATCTCGCGAAGGGCGAGTCGCCGGTTCGGATTTTCCGCCAGATGGTCTATCAGGTGCAGCGGATAATTGATGGCTATGCCGAGAATCACCGACGATATGCCTATCACGATGATGGACACCGAATCGTAGAATATGGCGATTCCCCCCATTGCGAAAAGCCATCCCCAGCCCACCGACACCACGATGAGCAGGATATTCAGCATGTTGCGGAACACATATATCAGCAACGCCAGGATAAGCACGCCCGCGATGGCGCCTGCCAATATGGAATCCTTTTTGATACGGTCGGCGTTACCCACGGCTATCACGGGTCCGCCGGTGAAATGAACGTCAAATGCCGGATCCTGCTGTTCCACATTCCGTTTGACGGCGTTCAGCAGGTCTACTATGCGGCCGTTGTTGTCCGATTCCGAAGCGCCGAATCTGGAATCCATCATCACGATGGCCCGTTTGCCGTCGGGCGAGAGGATGTAGCCGTCGAAGTTGTCGAACTCTATGTCCGAGCCGCCGGAGTGTATGCGTGCGGCTACGGGCGAGAACAGGCCGAGCGGGTCGCGCGACATTGTCTCGACCGAGAAACCGGCGGCGGGCGACTGCAGCTGCTCCTTGTCGTTCATCAGCTGCGCGGCCGTGTAGCCCGGAATGGCTAACAGCGAGTCGGCGCGGGCATAGTCGCGCTCGGTCATGAAGTAGGGGATGTCGTCGTACACGGCCGACGCCACGCCCATGATCTGTTCAAGGTCTATCGAGCTGATCACGTCCGGCAGCAGTCCGGCGGTATCCGTCTCCGCTAAAGTCTGCGTAAGCAGGTCGACCCCTTCGGCCAGGCGTTCGGGCGAGTTCTGCGCCGAATCGCACATCATCACGAAGGCATATATGCGGTTGGCTCCCGATATGTCCTGGTACACCGCCATGGCCTGCCGGTTATCGTGGTCAAGGGGCAGGAAGTCGGAGATGTCCTCCTTGTAATGTAGCGTCATCACCAATGCCACAAGCACTGCGGTAAGCACCGCAAAGATGCTCCGGCACAGCCACCGCCTGCGGCGGAACAGATCGTATATGTTCAGAATCAACTTGCTCATACGGCTTGAATGGATTCTTTACAGGCTATTGTTTCTGATTATTTATGGTTTCTGAGGTCGATGAATTTCAACGGCTTGCGTGATGTGCTGGGGAACAGGATCTTGTTGACGTCGTCGGGATCCAGTATCTCGATGATCGGCGCCACGCGGATGCGCGAGCGGAAACGGTCTTTCAGTTCCTTTATCACATCGAACGCAGGGCGCGAATTGAGTCCTACCTTCACCACCACCTCGTCGGTGCCGGCGAAGCTGTCGCGCACCAGCACCACGTAGTTGGCCACGTACGGTGTATTATCCAGCACATCGTATATGGCCGGGGGATAGACGGTGGTGCCTTTCAGCTTTATCATGTTGTTCTTGCGGCCCACAATGGGAGTGAGGCGGAAGGAATTGCGGCCGCACTTGCACTGTCCGGTAATCTTGCGCGATATGTCGCCGGTGCGGAAGCGCAGCAGGGGCATTCCCTCCACGCCGAGCGTGGTAACGACCACCTCGCCCGGCTCTCCGTCGGGCACCGGCTTGTCGTCGTCGCCGATTATCTCCACTATGATTAGTTCCGGATGCACGTGGCCACCGCAACCGTAGGGGCATTCGGAGAACGTCGCGCCCATTTCGGTTGACGAATATGTCGCGAACAGTTCCACGTCCCATTTCTCCTTGATTCGTTTCCCGAGGAGATTTAACGAAAAGTCCTGTTCGCGCAGGCCCTCGCCGATGCCGATGATGCGACGTATGCTCGACGCGCGGTAGTCGATGCCGTTCTTCTCGGCGTAGTCTATCAGCCGGAGGATGAACGACGGCACGCACATGATGGTGTCTGGCTGTATGCGGTGTATGGTGTCCCACTGCAGTTCAGGGATTCCGTTGCCCACGCGGATCACCGACGCGCCCAACTCGCGGATGCCGAGGAAGTAGGCCAGGCCGGCCATGAAGCGCTTGTCGAGCGTGGTCATAAGCTGGATGATGTCGCCGGGACGCACGCCCGCGCAGCTGAACGATTTCTTTTCGTTGTAGGCCAACCGCTGCAGGTCGAGTTCCGTGCAGCCGAATGTCACCGGGTCGCCGAGGGTGCCCGATGTCGTGATGTAGTCAATCACCTTGGCCTTGGGTACGCATAGGAAATCATTGTTGTACAGCTGCAGGTCCTTTTTGGCCGTGAACGGCAGGCGCTGCAGGTCGTCGACCGTGCGGATGGATGCCGAGTCGATGCCGTTGTCACGGAACATGCGCTGATAATACGGAGAGTGCTCGGCCAGATAGGCCACGGCCTCGCGCAGACGCGCGTCCTGAAAATCGCGTATCTCCTCGGGCGAGGCAAACTCTATGTCGTTCTGTATATGGTTTGACGTCATTGTCGTTATGATTCAAAATTCAAAATTACTTCATAAAGGGCAGGTTGCGGAGCCACGCAATGAAGCGGCCGCGCCATTTGATGGCCTCGGCCGTTGTCTTGTCGGGATTGGCACCGAATCCGTGGCCGCCGGTCTTGTATTGTATGTAGACGTGCGGCACGTGGTTGGCCGTAAGGGCCGAATCCATCAGTTCGGAATTGTGGTATTTCACTATGGGGTCGTCCACGCAGTTCATCAGGAACGTCGGAGGCATGTCGGGGCGAGCGCGGTGCTCCATCGAAAGGGAATCCTTCATTTCGGGGCTTATGGCCTTACCCTCACCCAAGAGGCCACGGCGCGAACGTTTGTGTACCGATTCGTCCACCAACGAAACCACCGGATAGATAGGGGCGATGAAGTCGGGTTTCAATGATACGGACGGCTTGACGCCTACCTGCGACAGCACGTCGGTGTCAAACATTGTGCCGGCCATCAGAGTGAGGTGTCCGCCCGCCGAGAATCCCATGACGCCCACCTTGTCCGGGTCGATGCCGTATTTGTCGGCATTCTCGCGCACCAGCTGGATGCTGCGCTGCACGTCCCGCAGCATATCGGGGAAGCGGTTGCCGCGCTTCACCAGGCGGTCGTGGAATATGAATCCGGGCACTGTACCCACGCGGTATTCCAATACGAAGGCCGCGATGCCCTGTGTGTTGAGCCACCGTGCCACGCCGTCGCCCTCCGTCTCCTTGTCCAGCCAGAAGTAGCTGCCGCCGGGGCAGACTATCACTGCTGGCGCGGAGCCGTTTCCGTGGGGAGCTTCGCTCACCGGATAGGGCGTCAGCCTTACCTTCGACCTGCACCCGGTGCCTTCCCATATATTGAAGGCCTGGCCATGCAGCGACATGGCCGCGCACAGCGTGGTAAATAACAATATATATTTAATTCCTTTCATGTTCCAGAATCTGGTTGATTATATAATCCTCTCCTAAAATGGCGTCCACGGTCTTGATGGCCGTCAGCGGTACGCCGCAGATGCCGTGCAGCATCACGTTCTGCCCGGTGAGGTACAGGTTTGAGAGCTTCGTGCGCACCGGTATCTGCGAATAGAGTATGTCCTCCGAATCGTGGGTATAGCCGAACATCGAGCCCTCCTTTACATTGTAATAGTCGCGGATGGTGAGGGGTGAGGAGGCATAGACCTGGTGTATGCACTTGCGGATATCCGGGTAGATGGTTTCGAGCGCATCGATCAGTTTTGCGCCGCAGTCCTGTTTCCAGTCCAGATAATCCTGGCCGCGCCTGCCTGTGGTGGTGTCTTCCCACTGACGCACCTCGTCGAATTCCATGGGACAGTGTATCAGCAATCGCGAGGCAAACGGCCCCTGTTCAGGTTCGGGCGGGGTCATATAGAGGAATCCGTGCGGCCAGCGGCTCTTGTTCTCCTCGTGCGTGGCCTGGTTCCACATCATGCCGTAGTCGCGCAGGTAATATCCGGTGTAGGGTATGTAAGGGAACTGGTCAGGCTTCAGGTCGATATAGAGCGAGAAAGCCGAGAATGAATTGGGTATGCTGTTGAGGCGGTTGGTGAACGCCGTGGTGAATGTCCTGGGAGGCAGAATCTTCAGCAGAGACACCGGATGGATGGACGATATCACCAACTCCGGCGTGAAGGTGCGTCCGGACTTCGTGGTTACGGCCGTGATGGCTTTGTTTTCAACCGTGATGCTTTGCACCGGGTCGCCGGCTACAATCTCTCCGCCCCGGTCGGTGACGCATCCGGCCAGCGCGTCGGCCAGCTGCTGGCTGCCTCCCACGAACCGCGAGGCGCCGGAAATGAACAGCACGTTGATCAGGGCATGGACGTATGCCGGCGAATGCCCGGGGGTGCCGCTGTATATCGGATTCAGGTATGCCAGCAGTTCGCGTAGCACCTCGTTGCGCACGTGCTTGGCTATAAGCCTGTCGGCCGGCATACTGAACCGCCCGTATTCCCCGGTCATGTCGGCAATGCCGGGACGGAGATTGAACAGCGGTATGCGTTCCGTGATGTCGAACAGTTCGTCGACGTATGCCTTGATTCCCTCGGCTTCATCGGGAAACTGCGTGGCAAGGACCTTGACGAAATTCTCCCGGCCCGAGCCTATGATGTACGACTTGCCGTCTTTGCCGTAATAGATGCGGTCGGTGCAGTAGGGATTGAGGTGTTCTATCTTCAGCCGGTCGAGTATGCCGAGGTAACTGCATATCCTGGACAGGTTGCCACCGGGCTGGAATCCGCCCATGATGTGCATGCCGGTCTCAAACAGTTTGTCGCCGCGTCTGAAGCATTGCAGACCGCCTCCGATGGTGGCGTTTTTTTCTATCACAGTCACCTTGTATCCGTTGCGCGCCAATAGCGCTCCGGTGCAAAGTCCGCCGAGTCCGGCTCCGATTATCAGGCAAGTCTTGTCCATAGTGTCTACAAGGGTTGTAACAGACCCTCGTCGGTAAGTAAGAATGAGATGTCGGCCTCCGACTGCGCGTCCTCGGGCCACACCGTGTGAATGAAATGTAAGTTATCGGGGATGTGCGGCGTATTGACCGCCACACCGTATTGTTCAAGCGATTCGATGTATACCGTGACCTGCACGTCGGGATGCACCAGGGCGAACAGCAGCGGCACCACGCCGATTCCTGCATTTTGTATGGTCACCGAGCGGCAGGAGGCGGGCAGATGGTCTATGGCCATGGAGTAATTGTCGGCCTTGCGCAGCGCGCGCTTGCATTCCGACACTGTCTTCCATCCGCGCCATGCGTATTTGTAAAGGACGAGTGGAATGAAGTACTCGGTATTTTCCTTGCGCCGGGCTGTCTTGGCGTAAGCCTCGCGGATAATGGCCCGTGCGCGGGAAGCCTGCTTCAGCATCGTCAGCGGCGATTCAGGGTCGTATGGAATGCGGTCGAGCACTTCAATCGAGATTTCGCCTTTGCGCAGCATGAAGTCGAGTTTAGGCAACACATGTCCGGCACCGTGAAGCACCAACGGCAGTACGTCCAATTCCAGCTCCCGGGCAAGGTGGAACGCGCCCTGATGGAACCGCGTGATAGTGCAGTCAGCCGAACGGGTGCCTTCAGGGAACACCATGATGGAATAACCCCGGTCGCGCAGGTCGCGCAGTTTGGGCATTAGGTTGCCGATACCGGCCGAGACGGGATAGTATTCGGCATAGCGTATCATGTTGCCGAACACCGAATTGTTCCACACCCAGTCGTTGGTCAGGAATACAATCTTGGGATAGAGGGCCATGATCACCGGGAGGTCCAGGTGCGACTGGTGGTTGCAGACTATCAGCGCCGGTTTCCTGAAATCCTCCTTGTCGTTGATGTATTTCACGGGCGATGCCGCGGGCAGATGGTTGCCTATGTACCGTGACACTTGCTGCAACTTGCGGTGGTAGCGTGTGCGTTTCTTCTCGTTCGACCAGCCGAACTTGAACAGTGCGATGCCTAAGGGAGTGAGCACACCCAGGCAGCTAACCAGATAGAACGACAGTGCGTAGAGCGAACGGAACAGGCGGCGCAATGTCATGGCCGCGGGCTTGGGCTGCCCGTTTTTGCGCGTGAAGAATTTCCATTCACGGTTAAATGCCCGTTTCTGTCGGAAATAATACCATGAGCGGACCGGAATGCCGTAGACGATTGCGGCCACGCATAGAATGGTGTTCAGTATGCTGATGCGTGTGAAGTCAAGAGCCGGCTTGAAATGTGACACCCGCTCCGCTTGCGGCGGATAATAGACATCAATGGGGACCGATACGATCCTTACGCCGTTCCACGCCGCGAACACCAACAGCTCCAGTTCGGCCTCATAGCGGTAGGTGAGCATCCGGAGTCCGTGCAGATGCTTCAGCGGATACACGCGGTAGCCGGTCTGGGTGTCGGTCAGGTTCCTGCCCGTCTGCACGCGGAACCAGAAGTTGGAGAACTTGTTGGCGAACGAGCTCTTGCCGTTGATGTCCACTTTGGTCAGGTCGCGGGCGCCGACCACGAGGGCGCCGGGATGCTCTATTACTGCCTGCACCATCTTCGGGATGTCGGAAGCGCGGTGCTGACCGTCGGAGTCGATGGTAAGGGCATAATCGAAACCGCGTCGGCGCGCGTGCGTCAGACCCGTTTTCAGCGCGTATCCCTTGCCTCGGTTGCGGGGGTAGGACACAATGTCGACGCGGTCCTTGAATCCGCGCAGCACTTCTGCGGTGTTGTCGGTGCTGCCGTCGTTCACCACTATAACATCCGGAGCATATTCCAGCACATCGGTCAGTACGCGGGCCAGCGTCCCGGCATTGTTGTATGTCGGGATAATCACGCAGATGCCGTGGCTGCGCATGGCCTTGCTGACTGATGCCTTCGTCATTGCTCCTGCAGGATTAGCGAGAGTTTTGCCATTACGGCGTTGTCGGCGATGGAACGGGCCGCGGCCTGCAGCTTGACTGTGCCCGGCTCCGTGCCGTCCGTAATCTTGGTGAATTCATAGCGCACGTCGGGTGTGGCCTGCGGTTCCATCACGATCAGGAATTTGGCGTTTACCACTTCGCGGACGGAGTATTCCCTGCCTCGCAGCGCGCCGAACAGCTCCACGGCCATCTGCACGATGCAGACGCCCGGAGTGATAGGCTTTTCGGGGAAGTGGGCTTTATATATGATGCTGTCAGAGAGCAGTCGGATGTCGGCTGTCATGGCCTCCGGGTCCGTGCGCCCGATTCGGTACATGTTATTGTTGAGAGTCATTGGCAATGGGTGTGAATGAGTAGGAGATGTCGTGGGCAAGGTTGCGCACGGTCAGTGTAGAGCCGTTCTGCAGGACGTCGTGTTTCTTCGGCATCCGGTCCGCGAGACCGTAGAGCCGGTCGAGGCAGACGCGCAGGTCGGCGCGCAGCACGCGCCTGATGTACCATTTGTCTAAAAACGACACCACATGGTTCAGCTTGACTTTGCCCCGGCGTATGTCATAGGTGAAATCAAGAGCCGATACACCGAATTCGTTGATGATGCTGCCGTATATGGCATTATTATCCAGGCGCGTAAGGGCCACGCCGGTCAGGCCGCCCTTCTGCATGGACATCTCGAAGCCATAGCGGAAGACGGTGTCCTGCGGCAGTGCGTCCGGGTTCTGACTGTATGCCGAGAGTCCGCCGGTAAGGAGCAGACTAAGATATACTAAAAAGCGCGTCATTTACGGGCGAGGGTGTCTTTATGTTCTGAAGCTTTATCTCGGTGCGGTCGCCGTTCTTCTCATACAGTTCTATCTGCTGCACCTGACAGTCCGTGCGACGGAACTTCAATATGATTTTGGAGAACATCTGCTTGATATTCTTGCGTTTGGGTATGAGGGTTACATCCCATGTCGGTGCCGTCTCGTTGATGGTGATGGTGAAGTCGCCGGTGTCCGACAGGGCGCGGCCCGTGACGGTGCTCATCATGATGCGGGCTATCTCCTTGAAAAGCTTGTTGTTGCGGGTGTCTATCACATCGTTGCGCTTGTTGTTGGCCACCGACACCTTCGCGCCGTTGAGGATGAAGGTGTATTTGTAGGGCGACACATATTCCCAGCGCAGTTTGTCGGGCTTGCGGTAATACATCTTGCCCTTCGACACCATTTTCTCGCGGAGCATTGCCAGATGCTTGGTCTGCGTGAAGTCGCAGGTCATTGAGGGCATCTTTGCCGCGGCCGCATTGATCTTGGCCGCGGTTTCCTTATATCGTGCTCCGGTCAGTGTCGCCGGGAATACAGGCAGCGACATCAGGACCAGCATTGTGAGCAAAAGCAGTTTCTTCATCATCTTCAAATTCATTTATAGGCCACGAGGTATAAGCCACGAGGTCATTTATAAGCCACGAGGGCGCATCCGGCCATGATCAGGAACACGCCGATCCAGCGTGTCATCGGCACCGTCTCGTGAAATACCAGTATGGCCATGAACGCGGCTATCACGTAGCTGATGCTCGCCAGCGGATAGGCCATGCTGAGAGGATAGTGCTTCAGTATGTACATCCAGAGGATGGACGCGCCGGCGAACAGGGCGCCGCAGGCGGCGAAGGCCCAGTTCGTAAGGAGGCTCAGCCAGAATTCGGACGTCCAGGAGAAGGCCGGCATTCGAGCCAGCGCAATCTTCAGGGCGACCTGGCCCACGGCCAGCATCAGGCTTTGAAGCACTGAGAGTCCTATCAACAGCCACATGACGGGGCGAGTGTTAGTTTAATCAACGACACCGATTCTCCGGCCCGTGTCACGACCAGGGCCGACTTCGGCTCGCCGGGGAGGGGCGAAAGGCGCCGGCAGGCCGAATATACGCTCTCCGCATCGGCGGAGGCGCAGAGGAGGGATTCAGCCTCGGCTTCCGCCTCAGCACTGCCAGAGAGAGGGGCGCCTTCGGAGGAAAGGGAGCGGATGGCTTCTTCCAGCCGGCGGGGAGAGGGGCGGTGTAATATAATGACCTTCTCCACCTCGATTGGTTTATCGCCGAGGGGCCGGGAGGCCAGCATAAACGCGGCGGATGCCTCGTGGAAATCGGCGGGGGCTATCTCCGGATGCGCTGCGTGGCGGATCTTACGGATGGCGTCGGTCAGCTCGTCGTGACACCCCACTAAGGCGTTGTTTATCTCGCCGGCGCGGATCTGCAGCCAGGCGTCAAGCAGCGCGCTGGTGAACGAGACGCCTCCCTGCGAATAGGTCATGTTGTAGCCGTGGCATTTCAGCAGGATGCCCGTCATGGAGGCGATGGTGTTGTGGGTGGACTGCATGAACAGTGTGGGCTTCAGCAGTAGCTCGCCGTTGCGGCAGATGTCGGTCAGGAATTTCTCGGAATTTTCCATGCAGCCCATCGAGGTGCCGGTTATGATGGCGTCGGGACATTCGATGCCGCTCTGACGCAACGCCTCGAACGACGTGTACACGGCCCGTTTCAGAATGCGGCACATGCGGCGCGCCTCGCCGGGCGTCACATATTTCCTGACATCGGCTTCCTCGTCGTGCAGACAGCTGCCGGATATGATGTAACATTTGTTCATGGCCTCATTCCGCTTTAGAGATTATCAACGCGCTGTCGTTGCCGCCGAATCCGAACGAATTGTTCATGACGTGCGTCAGCTTTGTATCGAACATCGTCGTCGTGACCGGCGCATGGTCGGGGTCGGTGGGGTTGACGCATCTCAGTGACGCCGGCACGAACGAGTGGCGCAGCGCCAGTATGGAGATTACGGCCTCGATGGCTCCCGATGCACTTGTGGTATGGGCCGTGAAGCCCTTGGTCGACGAATAATAAGGCACTTTGTCGGGCCATATACGTCTGATGGCCGCCAACTCCGAGTCGTCGTTGTTTGGAGTGCCGGTGCCGTGTGTGTTGATATATGAGATGTCGTCGGGAGTGAGACCTGCCGATTTCAAAGCCTTGGACATAGCTAAGAAGGGCCCTTCTCCATTCTCGGAAGTGGCGGTCTGATGGAAGGCGTCGCAGGCGTTTCCGTAACCGGACAGGACCGCCAACGGTTTTGCTCCGCGTCGGCGTGCCGATTCCTCGCTTTCCAGCACAAGGTAGGCCGCGCCTTCGCCGAGGTTGATGCCGCAGTGGTCGCGGTCGAACGGCGTGCAGGGCTGGGACGACAGTATCATCAGGGTGTTGAAGCCGTTGAAATGGAACCTGGACAACGCTTCGGTACCACCGGCAATGACGCGGTCGGCAAGGCCAGCCTTGATCATGTTGGCGCCCAGTATCATTGCGTTGGCCGCCGACGAACAGGCCGTGGACGTAGTGGTGACCATTCGGAACGGTCCGCACATCGACGCCATCAGGTCGGTGGCGCTGCCGCAGTCGTTGTATTGCAGATTCCGAGCGGCCTCGCCCTCGAAATTATCCTGCAACGCCTCGGCGAAATGCTTCTCGGTATAATCCATGCCTCCCACGGTGGTGCCGTTGATCAGCACGTCGTCGCGCAGGTCGTCGGGGGACAGACCGGCGTCGGCCATGGCCTCGCGGGCTGCGATGGCTCCGATCATGACGGTACGCATCCGGCTCACAGGCGCTTCGGCCCGGAGCATGGCGGCTAACTCGGCGTCGGATGCCGGTACCTCGCCGGCGGGCAGGTCACGATGAACGGTATCGAGATACTTCACTGGCCCGATGCCCGAACGCGATTCGCGCAAGGCCGTCAGTGTGGCGTCGACGCCTATGCCAAGCGCCGACACTATCCCCATACCCGTCACATATATCTTCATGCCGTGTGTAGGTCCTTATTTCTTGCGGTTCTTGCTGACGTAGTCGGCGATGCTGGCAACGGAGCTGAATATCTTCTTGCCCTCGGCCGGATTGCCTAACTTGATGCCGTATTCGCGTTCCATCAGCACTATCAGCTCAAGGGCGTCGATGGAGTCAAGGCCAAGGCCCTCGCCGAACAGGGGTGCGTCGGCGTCGATGTCGGCCGGGGTCATGTCCTCGAGGTTCAGGGCCTCGATAATCTGTTCTTTCAGTTGGTTTATCAGTTCTTCCATAGTTGAAGTATTTATTCTTTGGTGTATAAATTCAATATTGCTTGATAATTGTCGTCGTTTTCGTAATCCACCCAACCCGACACTATCAGCGGCGTGTCCGATTCGTCGAATGCCGATTGCACGGTCCGCTTTTCCGTCTCGCTGTCGTTTTCGGGCAGGACGTACATTGAGCTTTCGCCCTGCATCTTGTGACGGATTGCTATTTCGCCGGTCACGATGTTGGCCAGCGTATAGACGAACAGGGCGGGCGAGGGGTAGTAGTTCTCCGGGTCGCGGATGGTGTTCTCGTAATTGCGGTCGGTTGCCAGCGAGCCGGCGCGGCCGAAAAGTATCACTGCCCCTTCAGCTTTCTGTTCCGGAGTCAGGCCTTCCAGCAAAAGCTCGGCAGCCACGAATCCGGTCTTGCACAGACCGTCCATCTTGAAGAATTTTGGATAACCGTTGCAGACTTTACGGTATATTTCCGACAGGGAGAGTCCGCATAGCGAATCAATCCTGTTGCCGTCTGTCTTTAAGCATCCGGGTTGTATCTCGACTTGTTTCAGCAGTCTCATTCGGCACCTCCTTTCCTGTAGCATATACCGGCGTTGGAACCTCCGAAGCCCGACAGCAGTTTGATAAAAGCCTTCTTATCCGTAGCGCGTGGAGCATCCGTCACATTCAGTTTGCGTGACGTTCCCTGTGTGGCGAATCCGCGTGTGGGCAGGATGGTGCCATGGTCCACGGCCTGCATCGACATGATGGTCTCGATCACGCCGGCGGCGCCGAGGGTGTGGCCGAAGTAGCCTTTAAGTCCGTTGACCGGAATCGGCGCGAGTCCGGCACGGTCCACGGCTATGGATTCCATCTCGTCGTTATAGTTTGTGGCGGTGCCGTGCAGGTTGACGAACGCCAGCTCCGTTGCATCCACGTGCTTCAGCAGGTCGCGGAGCACACGGTATGAACCTTCGCCGGTGCGCGACGGGCCGGAGATATGGTTGGCGTCGTTATGGTTTGAGGATGCCACATATACCCAGTCTGACTCGCCTACATGGTCGGTGGCTTCAAGTATGATGGCGCCGAAGGCTTCGCCCAGATTCAGTCCGGTGCGGTTGGCGTCGAAAGGCTTGCATACCTCGGGACTGAGCGCCTTGAACGACTGGAAGCCGGAGACAATGAACCGCGACAGCAGGTCGCCGCCTACCACCACGGCACGTCGGTACTGACCGGAACGTATCATGCGCGCCGCCATCAGCTGGGCGCATACGCCCGACACGCAGGCGTTGGATACGGTGACGGGTGTGTTCCGGTTGCCGAAATGTCCGGCAATCTTGCGGGCCGACCAGTCCAGATAAGCGCGCGGGTCATCGGGATTGGTTTCCAACAGGTCAACGTTCCCCTTGGTGGAGGAAAGAATGAATATCGTGTCGGAATCCGACAGATCGGCATTGCCGGCGGCCTCCGTTATACAGTAAATGCACAGGGCTTCGAACAGAGTCAGTGTGTCGTGGCCCGGCATATCCTTAAGTTTCTCGTTCCAACAGTCGCGCGGCAGCAACGAACCTACGAAAGTCTCGGGCAGTCCGAACGCGCCGGGACGCGGCTTCAGCTCGCTGCGTCCCTGACACAGCGCTTCGTAATTGCTGCCGGACCCTTCGCCAAGCGGAGTGACCATGTATGTGCCTCTTGCGACTACGTTCATAGCACTTCCCATTTCTTTTGCCAATTACGGTAGAATTCCGGCGATTCCCACACCAGCTCGTAGTTGCGGTCCATGAACACCTGCACCGAACGGCCCGTGGCGCAGACCGTACCGGTGTCGCGGTCGCGTATCTCGTAGTCGAACACTATCTTGGCCGACTCGGTGGGGCGGTAGGTGATGATGATTTCAGGATGCGACTCATAGCGCAGCGGCGACTTGAATTTGAAATCCATCTCTACAAGCGGAGCGTAATATCCGTTGCCGAAGATGGTCATGTATTCCAGACCGTACCTGGCGCCGAAAGCCTCGCGCGCATCCTCGAAATAGAGCATGTACGATCCATGCCACACTATGTTCATCGAATCCACTTCGCTGAAGCGGATCTCAAACGGATGTACGGCGGTCAGTGTCTTCATGCTTTCCTGGCATTTGCGGCCTGTGACTCGATATCGCTCAGTGCTATCTTCATGGTGGCTTCCGCTATTGTCTCGTCGCCGCACGTGGCTTTGCCCTCAACCATCAGCATCCCCATTATCTCCTCTATGGTATTGATTGATGTGTGTATGGTCTCGCCCACTGCGGGAAGGCGGTGTATCTTGAAGCCACGCACCGCGCCGATGAAGCCGAGCTGTATGCCCTGTTTCAGCACATACTTGTTGTAATAGCCGATGCGTGCGGCACATGTCTGCGCCATGTTCTCGATCAGCCCGGGCGCGGTGAAACGGCCCTGCTCGGTGAAGATATTTTGGTCCGAAACTTCCGTTTCGGTCACGGTAAGAGAGGGGTCGTAGTGCAACAGACGGCCTACCATTACGAATGGCGGTTGCTGCGGCAGAAGCTCGTGAATGTCGATGCTTGCGAAATCAGTCATCGGTCCGGAGGTTTCAGTCATCGGTCCAGAGATTGAAGTAATTGTACCATTGTTCGGGGTATTGACGCACGGTCTGTTCCAGCAATCCGGCATATTCGCGCACCAGAGCCTCGGCGCGTTTGCGGGTAGGCATTTCAATTGGTGCCGTCAATTCGCGCACGGTGATGCGGTATTTCTTCCTGCCGGCTTTCATCACGGCCACGAACAGCATGGGTGTCTGTTTGGCGGCGGCCAATAGGAACGGTCCCTGCGGAATCCGGGCGTCGGCACCGAACAGGGGCACTTTGTACGCCTTGGCCGAGCCGAACACGCGGTCGGCCGGCATGGAGACTATCTCGCCGTTGTCTATGGCCTCGTTCAGAGTGAAGATGTGGCTCATGTCCTGACGCATCGGCACCATGCGGATGTTGCCTCGCCCGAACAGCTTCGAACGATTGGCCATCACCGTTTCCTTCTCGCCGGCGAACACCAGCGCGTTGATGCGTTTCAGCTCCGACACGAGCGAATATCCGGCCAGCTCGTAGTTGCCTATATGCGAACTCAGCTGCACGAATGCGGAGGGCTGACGCTGCAGGCGGTCGAAATGCCCGAAGCCGTCTATTTCGATGTCGAACTTGTGTCCGGCATACATATAGAATCTGTCGATCACCACCTCGGAGAAAGCACAGAAATTTCGCCACACCATGCGGGCCGATTTACGGCGGTTCAGCCCCAGGCGCCGGCGTGCGAAGCTGTATGCCGAGCGCCGTCCGTTGCCGTTGATCAGCAGTGTGGGCGGCAGTACGAAGATGCGTGTGAAGACATAAAAGAACCGTACATCGATCACCCGCATTATGCGCACGAGCCATCGATGCATCCATCCGTTGCCGTATGTGGTTCCGGACCAGTCGTTATGTGTCAGTTCCGCCAACTATCCCTATCAGCCTACCTTAGTGGCGATGTATTTGTAGAAATCGTCCAGGGTCTTTACACTGGCCATCTCCTCGGGCTTGATCTTGAAGCCGAAGTTCTTCTCCACAATCACCACTATGTCCACGAAGTCGAGCGAGTCGATGCCGAGGTCCTCCTTGAGGCTGGCCTCGGGCTTGATTGCGTCTTCGTCTATCTCCAGGTCGTCGATTAAGAATTTGTTTACTTTCAGTTCGATATCAGTCTGATTCATCTTGCTAAAAACGTTTGTCGGGAGTCGTATGGAGTCCCGTAGAAATTCAGTTATGAATGCGCGTCCGCCATGGGTGCGGATGCGTTATGCCAATGAGCACACCAGGATGGAGTGTCCCTGGCCGAGGTTGTCGTGTACGGTGTCGACCTTGAGGCCGGCTTCGCGCACGAGTCGGTACAGGTCCTCGGAATGGAACATCTTGCTGTTGCCGTTGGCGAGGGCCGTGAAGTAGAGGCTGGTCAGCGTCAGGCAGAGGGCGGCGGGCTCGAACCGCTGGCGGTCCCACAGCGTCTCCATTATGTACAGGCGCGAGTCCGCGTCCATCACCTTGGCGGCGCGGCGCAGGATGCTGACCACCTGCTTCTCGCTGAAGCAGTCCAGAAACTGACTCATCCATACGGCGTCGAACCGACGGCCCGCGGGCATTTCCTGCGATTCGTCCAGCAGGTTGACGCCCATGCCGTCTATACGGTCGGCTCCGGGATGGCCGTCCACATTGCGGCGCATCATTCCGATCTGCTGAGGCAGGTCGAGGATAGTGACCTGCACGTCGGGGTCGTGTGCCACGCACTGCAGGGCCCAGCGGCCTGTGTTGCCTCCCACATCCAGCAGCGTGCGCGGCCGGTCGGTGAACACTATGTCAAGAGCCTCCGGAAACGAGCTGTCGCTGTAGAAATGGTCGAAACCAAACCAACTATTCTGTACCTCCTTAGGTAACGAAGAAAGCCCCTCGTATATTGTGGGCCAGTCGCCTAAGGTCGGGAGCCCGGCGGGCCTGCCTTCTTTCAGGGCTTCGTCCAGATGGAACCATCCGCGATAGTTCACGTCGTGGTTGAAATCGATGTTGGCGCGCGTGGCGGCGTCATTTATCAGGAACCAACCGGTCTTGGAGAGGGTGAAACGGTCGGTGTCGGGGTTTACCAATACGATGCCGATGCACAGGGCAGCCTCAAGCAGGCACTTTGAGGCATATTCCGAAATCTCGGCGCGGGCAGCCACCTCGGGGATGGTCAGTCCATGTTCGCTGTCGCGGAGCATGTCGAGGATGCCCCATTTAAGCATGATGCGCGCGGTCTGGAACACGACGGGTCCGAATGCAATCATCTCAGCCTCGCGTTGCGCTTCGCGCGCGCTGAGACGTTCCTTGCAATACCGCTGCTTTAAACTGTCAGAAAGATGCATATTATTAATTTATTAGTTATGCCGGCACACTCACGTCTGCCGGCACATTGCCTTAAGTTTTTTAGGTCTGAATGACGAGTGATAAGCTGATTGGGATTGTAGATACTTTGTCACTCATCACTATGACTTAGCACTTTGATTATTTGCCTTTCTTGATTTTCTTAGCCAGGTTCTTGGCCAGACCTTCGAAAGTTTCCTCGATGGCGAGGTCGAAGGTGTAGCCTGAACTTTCGTGCTGGAAGCTCAGCTTGGCTACTTCCTTACCGGCGTTGTCGCTGATGGTTACGGTGCCTTCAAGTTCGATGGCGTGGCCACCCTTGAACGACATCACGTTTACATGATAGTCCAGATCCTCAACGTCAACCACCATTTTGTAGGCTGCGTTCTGGTCGGTATCGGTAAGGCGGAAGCTCTTGCTGTTCTCGTTGAACTCGCGCACGAATTCGCTGGTCCAGTCGTCCATGTTGTTGTCGATGGCGGCGAAACGGGCGTCCTTGCGCACGGGTTTCTTCTTGTCATAGGTGGTGTTGGTCATGTCCAGCTTTACGAAAGCTGCATCCGTCGAGTTCTTGAGCGATGCGATGCTGCCGCTGACTACCTCCAGCTTGTCTCCTGCCATTGCTGCCAGTCCGCCCAGGACCAGTGCCAGCATCACGAGCATTAATTTTTTCATGTCTGAAAAGGTTTTGTTGGTTATTAATAGTGTGCTTTATGTTGTTATAATGGAACACTCTATCATTGTCTTCTGAGTGCAAAGTTAGCAAAATAATGCAAAACTGAAAAATTTTAACACTTTTTGCGCGCGTCAAAACGGCAAAAAATGTCCGAAAATAGTACTATAAAGAGCGCTATTCTGTTCCAAGACGCCCAAAAAACAAAATAAAAAGGCTGCCGGGATGAAAGGTGAAATAGATGCCAACTCAAAACTCCAGACACCGTCCGGACTTTGGGATGGCGTAAATATAGCAGTCTAACAGGTTTTAATTCTTAGGAGCAGAGTCTTAAGCAAGAGCGCTGACTTCGTCATGGGAAAGACCGAGCATATCGGCTATAGTATCCAACGACATACCCTTGCTGCGCATATTGCCAATTACAGATGTATAAACATCCTTGCGACCTTCCTTGTATCCTTCCATAAATTCTTCCTTATATGCTTCCATAAATCCTTCCTTAAGAGCTTCTTCACGCACAATCTCGCCCCATTGCCTTATGCCTTCGCGGTCGTCCAATATCTTCTGGCGCGACTTACTGTAAGCAACGACTTCTTCGTTGGCCAAATGACTCATGTAGGCTGCCTCGAACAGCTCATCAAATTCCGGATATCCTTTAGGTTTGCTTTCCATACTCTCTATGTTTTTAAGGAACTAACCAGAAGAATTATTTGTCATCGTAATGACCCTTGACTGAAACCACAGTGACTATTATCTTGTCATCTTCAATGGTGTAAATCATTCTGTCTCCTTTGCTGATTTCTCGACTCCAGTAACCTGAATAATTACCTTTCAGTTGTTCAATATGCCCTGTGCCTGTTGTGGGATGAAGCCGCAGTTCATCGAACAATTTAGCTATCTTCTTAAGCGTTTTCTTTTGTCCAGACTTGCGCCACACTTCCATATGCGCTTTCGCTTCATCAGACAAGATTAGTTCGTATGTCATACGCCTAACATTTCCCTTATTTCATCCATTGAGTAAGCGCGGCATCTTCCGGCTTTGATATCCTCTATACCTCGATTGATGGATGCTATGTTTTCCGGGTCATTAAACCACGGGTCGCCGGATGGAGAGGGGTTTTCGCTTACTTCTACTGATACGGAGTTGGCCTTTGAAATAAGGAGGGTTTCTATGAAATTCTTTAAGCTCTTGCCCTGTGCTACTGCCATAATGGAGAGCTTTTGCAACGTATCGACCGGAAGGTCAATATTTTTGCGCTTGATATTGAGTGAAGTTGCCATATCTTTTGATTTTTATGGTTGCAAATATATAAAATATATATTATATACACAATAGCTGAAATAAAGTTTTGATTTATTTGCAGGTATTCTTATAATGAAACAAATCGAGGCCGCCGGGGATGCGGCAGCCTCGATTATGCTTGTGAGTGTGATGGTTAGAAATGGATACCCACGAATACGTTCAGTGTGTTGTAAACCACAGAACTACTGTCGTAGTAGTCGTAATCTTCATCGACACCGGATGAGTACAGCCCGTAACGCAGGCCTACGTCAAGACCGAATTTGTTGGTGAAGTTGAACGTGCATCCGGCCATAGGTGCGAAATGGAAGCAACCTACTTCGTCAACGCCCTGATAGCCACCACCGATGCGAAGGCCTACAAAAGGAGAGATCTTCTTGTTGCGCAGGATGTTGTAACGGGCTTCGGCAAACACCGTGAATATGCCGCCGATTTCGAAAGAATCCTCGCTATAGCCTCCGTGGTAATCCTCCTCGTTGTATCCTAACAGATTGGCCTCGAAACCGGCTCCCAAGAACAGCCCTTTGAACAGTTCGATACCGTGAGTGGTGGAAATGGCGTAATTGTATCCAAGTCCGTCTACATCGGTGTTATCCTTGGAGGCGAAGAACAGACCGCCGCTGGTGTCTACATATCCCTTGTACTTGATGTCAATGTCTATAGCCGATGCGGAGGCCGCGGTAATAAGTGCCAATGCGGCAGTCAGTAATATTTTTTTCATTGCTTGTGTGTTAAATTCGAGTGCAAAGTTAACAAAATAATATAAAATTAAAAAGAATTTAACATTTAACTGCACTCAAACGTATTATTTTCACAAACAAACGCCTTGGCCAATTCAATAATAGGAATAGAGGATTAAAACCAAAAAGTCATTACTTTAATTCCTTATCTTCGGAGTATTGGCGGACTATGTAAGGAGGCCGGTGTTTGGTCTCGTTGAAGATCCGGCTGATGTATTCACCAAGTATCCCGATGGACAGAAGCTGGGCGCCACCGAGAAACAGTATGACGGATATCAGGGTGGGGAAGCCCTGTACCTCGTCGCCCATTATCAATGCCTTTGTAATGTAATAAACTAATAGTATCAGAGCTCCGACCGCTATGATGAATCCCAAAAATGCTGAATAACGCAGTGGAGAGGACGAGAACGACATCAGACCGTCTATACCCAGATCGAACAGGGTGCGATAACTCCAGTTACTTTTGCCGGCCACTCTGTCGCTACGGTCAAATACAATTTCCTTCTTCTTGAACCCTATCCAGCAATATAGTCCCTTGGTGTACCGTTCGGTCTCGCGAAGCAGCTTCAAGGCCTCAAGACATTTACGGTCCAGGAGTCTGAAATCTCCTACGTTTTTCAACACCTCGAATCGCGAGGACTTCTGCAGCACGGAATAATAGAACAACGAAAGTCGGCGCCGGACCCAGCTTTCCCGGCCTCTGTTCTTGCGTTTGGCATATACATCCTCATATCCTTCTTCCCAATAACCTATCATTTCCGGAATCAATTCCGGAGGATCCTGCAGGTCCGCGTCAAGAATTATGGCGCAGTCTCCTGTAACATAGTCGAATCCCGCCAGCATGGCGTTTTCCTTGCCGAAGTTTCGGGACAGATCCACATAGCATACGCGCCCGTCAGACTTGCGCAATTCCTGAATAACCTCAAGAGTCCGGTCGTCTGAACCATCGTTGATGAACAGCAGTTCCCAGTCATATCCGGGCATGGAGTCCATCACTTTGCGCGTTTCCGCGTAAAGCATAGGCAGCGAGGCTTCCTCGTTCTTGCATGGAATGATTAATGATATCTTTTTCAATTTCGGCCGGGAGTTATGGTTTGGGATGGTATTGCGTGTCACACCTTGCGGATCACGAGGGCGCTGTTGGTGCCTCCGAAGCCGAAGGAGTTGGACAGGATGATGTTCAGGTCCTTGTCGACGGTGACGGGGGTGATGTTCAGCCCCTCGCTGAATTCATCGGGATTCTCGAAGTTGATGTTCGGGGCCACGAATCCGTTGCGCATCATGATTACGCTGTACACTATCTCCGAGGCTCCGGCCATCCAGCATTCGTGGCCGGTCATGGATTTGGTGGAGCTGATCAGCGCCTTCTTACCCTTGAACAGACGGCCGAGGGCAATGGCCTCGAACTTATCGCCCTGAGGCGTGGAGGTGGCGTGGGCGTTGATATAGTCGATATCGTCGGGTGTGACACCGGCATCCTCCATGGCGCGCGACATGGCCAGGATGGAACCGTCATCGCTGGGCTGCGAGATGCCGCCGCCGTTAGACGAGAAACCGTAACCGGTCACTTCGGCCAATATCGTGGCTCCGCGTGCCACTGCATGGTCATAGTCCTCGAGCACCAGTGCCGCTGCGCCTCCGCTCGGTATCAGGCCGTCGCGGTCGCGGTCGAACGGGCGCGACGACTTCTCCGGTGCGTCCATGAGCGTGGAGAATGCGTTCAGCGCGTCGAACGACGACATGCTGTACTGGTTCGTTTCCTGGGCGCCTCCGGCCAGCACCATGTCCTGCAGACCCTGTTTGATCATCATGTAGGCCAGACCGATGGAGTGCGATCCGCTGGCGCAGGCCGCCGAGATGGTCATGTTGATCCCTTTCAGATGGAAGATGGTGCTCAGGTTCATGTTCACAGTCGAGTTCATGGACTGGAATATCAGTCCGGAGCCGATCATGGCCGAGTCGCGTTCCTTCTCCATGATGGTGTGCGAGTCTATCACCGCCTTGGCCGACGAATCATTGCCGAAAATCACGCCGACCTCGTTGTCGCGCAGATACTCGTCGGAAACACCGGCCATACTGAATGCCTCGGCCGATGCCATGTAGGCGTACTCGGCCTCCTCCGACAGCGACTGACGCTGACGGCGGTCAAGGACGCCCTTCAGCTTGGGACGCTCCACCTTGCCTACAAGACCCGAACGGTAACCGTAGTCCATGCGTTCCTGATCCACACTGATGCCTGACCGGCCGGCACGCAACGATTCGCACACTTCGTCCACGTTGTTGCCGATGCACGACCAGATTCCTATACCTGTGATAACTACTCTTCTGCTCATATACTGTGTCAATACAGAATCATATACTATGTCAATACAGACCTCCGTTGATGGAAATGGTCTGTCCAGTGATGTAAGATGCTTTGGGTGATACGAGGAAAGATACGAGATCGGCCACTTCCTGAGGTTCGCCGAAGCGGTTCATGGGCACTGTCTTCTTGAGTTCGGCTTCGTTCAGGTCCTTGGTCATGTCGCTGTGTATGAAGCCGGGAGCGACGGCGTTGACGGTGACCTTGCGGGGTGCCACTTCCTGGGCCAGCGCCTTCATGGCGCCTATCATGGCCGCCTTGGCAGCCGAGTAATTGCTCTGGCCCGGCAGACCCTTCAGGCCCGACAGCGATGCGATGTTGACGATGCGTCCGTTGCGGTGCGTCATCATGTTCTTCAGCAGACGGCGCGTTACGAAGAAGAAGCCGTTGAGCGATGCGCCCATAACGCGGTTCCACTGTTCGGTTTCCATGAACACCATCAGGTTGTCGCTGCGGACGCCGGCATTGTTTACCAATACCGATATATATTCATCGGGATGGTGATCCTCCCACTGTTCCAGCGCAGTGTCTACAGCCTGCTCTTCGGTCACGTCAAATGGCAGGAGCTCGCCCTGACCTCCGGCATCCTCGATGGCCTTGAGTGTCTCGGCGGCAGCCTCGGAGTTGCTGCGGTAGTTTATGATCACGTAATATCCGTCGGCGGCCAGCTGGCGTGCTATGGCAGCCCCGATGCCGCGGGATCCTCCGGTTATCAGCGCGTTTTTCTTCATTTTAGATAGTCTATGATGTTTGTACGCAGGTATTGCTCTGTCTCGGCTACCTCGCGGTAGAAAGGAGTGTCCTCCACGAACAGCGGGCAGATGGCACGCACGTCGTCATACAGCCGTCGCGTGACGGGCGACAGCCTGTCGGCTATCTTCAGGCAGTCGGTGGCCTGTGCCAGCGCGATGAAAAGTATGGAGCAAACCTGATATGCGTTGTCTATTACCTGGCGGCAGAGCAGGGCGCTGTTGGTGCCCATGCTCACTATGTCCTGGTTGTCGTTGTTGTTGGGGATGGTGTGCACGTAGTTGGGCATGGCCAGCGTCTGGCATTCAGCCGTGGTGGACGTGGCGGTGAACTGGCATGCCTGCATGCCGTAGTTCAGGCCCAGGGTGCCGAGGTTGAGGAAGGGAGGCAGGATGCCGTTGATGCGGTCGTGGAACAGGTAGTTGAGCTGACGCTCGGCCGTCTGGGCCAGACGCACCACGGCTATCTTCATCTTGTCGGCTTCCAGCGAGATGTAGTCGCCGTGGAAGTTGCCGCCGTGATATATGTTCTTCGAGTCGGGGTCCACTATGGGATTGTCGCAGGCGGAGTTGAGTTCGTTCTCAAGCACGCGCGCCGAATTGTCGAGCACCTCGTATATCGGGCCGTATATCTGCGGGATGCAGCGCAACGAATAGTATGCCTGCACCTTATGTTCGAAGTAATCGCACCGGTTCCTGGCGGGATCATACAGTTCGTGCTCGCGTTTCTGCAGGCATTCGCTTCCCTCGCTGGCCTCGCGCAGCCAGCGGGCTATGACCTGCTGGCCGTACTGGCGGCGCGGCTCGTTTTCCTCTACCGACATGTAGTCGTCGAACGACGAGGCTATCTCGTTCATCCAGGCGCCGAACACCGTGGCGTAACGCAACAGATTCTCGGCATAATACTGGTTCACGATCGAGATGCCGGTCATCACCGAAGTGCCGTTTGTGACCGACAGACCCTCGCGGATGTATATCTGCATCGGCTTCAGGCCGCATTCCTCCATAACTTCGGCTGTAGGCCGCCATTCGCCGTTATAATGCACTTTCCCTTCGCCTATGAGGCACAGGGCTATGTGGGCCAACTGCACCAGGTCGCCGCTGGCGCCTACGCTGCCGTGGCGAGGTATGAAAGGGTATATGCCGCGGTTGATGAACTCGGTCAGCAGTTCCACCACCGAGGGATGGATGCCCGAACGGCCCTGCAGAAACGTGCCGGCGCGCGCTATCATCGCGCTCTTTACCTCGATGTCGCTCAGAGGCTCGCCCGCGCCTGTGCTGTGGCTGCGGATTATGTTGTATTGCAGGTCGGTAAGGTATTTGTCATCCACACGCCACTGGGCCATGGGGCCGAAACCTGTGTTGATGCCGTATATCACCTTGTCCTTTACGAATTCGCTGAGGAACTGATAAGAATCGGCGCACTTGCGCATACCCTCGTCCGAGGGCCGAAAAACGGCGTTGCCAAAAATATTGGCGAATACTTCGGTTAATTTCATTCTGAAAATGTAATAGTTATTGCTGCCGGCATACGGATGGAGTCATCCGATATGCGGATACAATAAAGTCGACTTCAAGGTGCAAAGTTACGAAAATTATGCAATACTAAAAAATTTCGGAAGCAATCTGATATGTCAAAATGGCAAAAAATGTCCGATATAGGTATCGGATATACTCTGAGCGTGTTTTTAAGGAACGTTGCCTTAGTGGAGTTCGATTACCTCGCAGTCGCGTATGTCGGAGCCGTCGATGGCGAGGCGCAGCAGAGTTCGGCACGACTGCCATCCCTGACGGCCGGCGGCGCCGGGATTGAGGTGCAGCAGCTGCAGCTCCTTGTCGTACACAACTTTGAGGATATGCGAGTGTCCCCCGACCACGATATCCGGCTTTATTTCATTAATCAGCAGTTTCATGCCCGGCGCCCAGCGGCCCGGATAGCCGGTGATGTGCTGCATCATCACCTTGCAATCCTCGCATTGGAACACGGCGGTGCTCTCCGTGATCCAGCGCACGTCCTGGCCGTCGATATTGCCGTAGACGGCGTGCACTGTCGGAACCAGGGCCTGAAGTTTCTGAATTATCTCCGGGTCGCCCACGTCGCCCGCGTGCCACACCTCGTCGCAGTCCTTGAAATATTCGGTAAACCGCCTGTCCCACACCCCGTGCGTGTCGCTCAGAATTCCTATCCGTTTCATTATTGATTGCTAATTGATTATTGCCGTTTGAGCCAGTATTGGCGTTCCGGTTCGGGAAGGCGTTCTATGGCATAACGGAGAGTGGTGCGCGACATTTCGCGGTAATGTTCTTCAAGATAATCCAAAAGAAGATCTTTGTCCACTTTTCCGGTCTCGCGCAGCATCCAGCCCACTGCCTTGTGCATCAGGTCGTGAGGATGATGCAATAATTTCGTGGCCAGACGGAATGTATCGTCAGTCTGTCCGGCACGCGCCAGCCGCCATGTAGTCACCATGCCTATGCGCTGCTCCCACAGGTTGTCGGAGGCCGCGAGGCGGTCGAGAATACCGTGGTCCGGCATCGTGCCGTCAGCCTGGGGATAAAGCAGCCATTCGCCTACGATTTTGGTGCAGGTCATGTCCACCAAGTCCCAGTTGTTGGCCTGACGCGCATGGCGCAGGTAGAAGTCAAGTATTTTCTTGCGTCTTTCGGCATGGAGGGTCTGCGGGTCGCGTTTGCGGGGCAACGCCGCTTTCATTTCCTCCACCAACAGCATGAAGCCCGCGAAGCGGACCTCGTGCCATTCGGAGTAAAGCAGTTTCTCGATTTCCTCAAAGGGTACGTCCAGCCGGGCCTCATGGACAACCATACGCGTCTGCGGACATCTCAGTCCCAGGAATTTGTCACCCTCGCCGTAATCGCCTTTACCGGTCTTGAAAAACCGGCTCAGATTCCGCGCCTGGCGTTCGTCGCCCATTTGCTCCAAAGTGCAATATATATCTTCAGCCGTTGTCATAACGTCTGCAAAGATAATAAAAAATCAACTATTGTGTAAATTCTGATCCGGCATCGATTACTTATCGTGTGATGGCATCTCTGCGATGGATTCGGTATGAGCCGGTGTCTTTTCCTGCTGGAACAGCCATGTAAGGAACGTCGGGGAATTGAAAGCGAACGACCAGCATTCGTGTCCTACGCCGGCGAACTCCACGTATTTCACCGTTGCGCCGATGGCGTCAAGAGTCTTGAAGGCCTCGCGACTCGCCACTGTCGGCACTTCCTCGTCCTGGTCGCCGTGGAATATCAGGAAATTCACCCCTTTGGCGTTCTTAAGGCGGTCAGGATTCACGGCACCGCAGATGGGTACTGCTGCGGCGAATACGTCGGGATAGCGGCACACTAAGTCGTAAGTTGCTATGCCTCCCATTGATAGCCCTACCAGATAGATGCGGCTGCGGTCAATAGGGTTTTCGGCCACAACCTTATTGATCAGTTCCATCAGAGTCTTTTCGGTCTGTGTTTCCTTGGGTACGGGCGCTCCATGCTGGAACGAGCGCGGGTCAATGTTGCCCGTCCAGGTCTTGCGGGTCTGCGGGAACAGCACGAAGGCCGGGTAGGCATCCTCGTTGGCCGGATTGGTAAACAGCGACGCGCCGTTGGTGAGCTGTTTTTCGTTGTCGTCGCCGCGCTCGCCCCATCCGTGCAGGAACACCACCAGCGGGTACTGCGAGTGGTCGGCCCTGATTTTGGGCGACAGCAGCCGATACGGCATCTTCTTATGACGGCCGTCAGTGAACACTTCTTTTTTATATGCCTGGTTCAGATCGCGGCTCTGTGCGGCGACCGATAATGGCAAAGCGGCAAAAATCAGCAACAATATGGTAACAATACGATTCATATCCTCAGGGTTTTACTTAAAAACACCCGGGGACCCGAATCGGTTTATTCGTAGCGTAGGGTTTCGGCGGGGGAGATGCGGGCCACGAGCCAGGAGGGAAGGATCAGGGAGAGCCAGACTACCAAAAGGACGCCGAGGTTCAGGATCAGGACCTGCAGCCAGGAGATGTCGACGGGCACGAAGTCGATGTAGTATGACTCAGGGTCAAGATGCAGGAAGTGGTATCTGTCCTGCAGCCATAGGAACAGCAGCATCGCCACGTTGCCGATGGCCAGTCCAAGGACTGTAATCTTAAGGGACAGATATATGAAGACCCTGCGTACCTGTCTGGCCGGCGCTCCAAGTGCCCGCAACAGCCCGATGAACCGCTTCTTGTCGAGGATGATGATGAGCAATCCGGAAATCAATGTGATTATGGCTACGAATGTCATCAGCGTCAGCACCACTGCCACGTTTGTGTCGAGCAACGCCAGCCAGTTGAAATACCCCGCGCCCTGTATCATGGCGTTCTCCAGCCGCATGGGACGGAATATCAGTCCTGTGGCGTATGCTCCCGCCAGCTTTCGGCTCAGGTCGTCGGTATATTCCAAAATGTTGCGGAAATCGTCGGTGTGTATCGCCAGACTGGTACCCTGGTCGGAACGAAGCTCGCCAAGCTTCTGTAGCAGAGACAGAGAACCGTATGCAAATATCTTGTCGTAATTGTCGAAATGCGAATTGAATATAGCCGCCACTTTCAGCGGGCGTACCCGCAGTTCGCTGGTCATGAAATAGGTGTCGATGCGGTCGCCCACCTTCAGTCCCAAGCGTCGTGCCGTTATTTCCGATATCACGACCTGATTGGCGTTCTCAGGCTTGGAATAGTCGGGAATCTTGCCGCTTACCAAGCTGGAGGACAGGAAATCGTTGATACCCTTACCCTCCAGGCTACGGAAATAAATGCCCTGAAAATCGGAGCGCGTCTTGAAGATGCCAGGCACCGACAACTGTAAGGAATAATCCGAAACGTAAGGAGTCTCGTCCAGAATCTTTTCCAGCGAAGGGGTAAGTGCCACAAGGTTGTCCTCGTCGTCCGAAGTCTGGAGCGTATAGGCCGATATATGGGCGTTGAAGCCCGTGACCTTGGCGGTGATCTCGCGCTTGAAACCCGACACGATGGCCAGTGCCGCCAGCATCACGGCAACGGAGAGGGCCACTGCGGCAACGGCAACCTTGACCGTTGGAGCACCGCCGCGTCGACCGCGTCCCGTGCCGCCCTTAAGCGACCCGCGACCGGGCGATATGCTGCGTGCCAGATATAACGGATAATTCATTTCGAAGACAAAATTACAAAAATTGTCGGAATTATTTGGAAAGAACACCGCCAAATATTAATTTTGTTTGGAATAGTCTAAACCGAAGGCTAAACCTTAAACATAAACGTTAAACTTTAGATTAAGACTATACCTTAAACCCAATACGAAAAACAGAACGACAAGGATGGAAGAAGAAATCAAAACGACGTGTCTGCACGACCGTCACGTAAAGCTCGGCGCCCTGATGTCGCCGTTCGCAGGCTACGACATGCCGATACAATACAAGGGAATCACCGAGGAACACAATGCCGTGCGTCATGAGGTGGGCGTATTCGATGTCAGCCACATGGGCGAGGTCCGCGTCAAGGGCCCGGAAGCCGAGAAATATGTGAACCATATATTCGTAAACGACGTGACCGGCGCTCCCGACGGCCAGATATTTTACGGCATGATGTGTTACGACAACGGCGGCACGGTCGACGACCTGCTGGTGTACAAGGTGTCGGATACGGAATTCTTCCTGGTGATCAACGCCGCCAATATCGACAAGGACGTGGCATGGATCAAGGAGCACACCGACGGATTCGACGTAATGGTAGAGGATGAAAGCCCGATATACGGGGAGGTGGCCGTGCAGGGTCCCAAGGCCGAGGAGGCTGTGGAGAAACTGCTTGGTCTTAAGGTGGCCGATCTGAAGTTCTATACGTTCAAGACGATCGAGACCGAAGGCGAGACCATCATCGTGAGCCGCACCGGATACACGGGCGAGGACGGTTTTGAGATTTACGGCAGCCACGCATACACGCAGCGCGTATGGGACAAGCTGATGGCCGGAGGCGTCGAGCCTTGCGGACTCGGGTGCCGCGACACGCTGCGTTTTGAGGTGGGTCTGCCGCTGTATGGCGACGAACTCAGCGCCGACATCACTCCGCTGGAAGCCAGCCTGAGCATGTTCGTCAAACTCGACAAGCCGGAATTTATCGGTAAGGAAGCTTTGGCCGCGCAGAAAGCAGAGGGCGTGAAGCGCCGCATTGTAGGTCTGGAACTGGACGGCAACGCCATCCCGCGTCACGGTTATCCCGTGGAGGTTGACGGTCAGGTTGTGGGTGAGGTTACTACCGGTTACCGCAGCATCTCTACCGGCAAGTCGGTAGCCATGGCCATGATACAGAAACCATACGACAAGCTTGGCACCCGCGTGGAAGTGCGCATCCGCAAGAAGACCTTCCCGGCGACGGTGGTCAAGAAACGCTTCTACGACAAGAACTATAAGAAGTGAAAAAAGTTGAAAAAGTTGAGGAAGTTAAGATAAATGTGATGAATTCACACGACAACACCATTATCTTAACTTTATAAACTCTGTAAACTTTTTCAACTATTATTTCAACTATTATCAATGATAATCAAATAAAACAACACAGATATGAGCACAGTAAAAGAGAACGTAAAGTATGCCGAGAGCCACGAATGGGTAATGGTAGACGGTGAGATCGCAACCATCGGAATCTCCGACTACGCACAGCACGCCTTGGGCGACATCGTGTACGTCGATCTTCCCGAGGAGGGTGACGAGGTAGAGGCCGGCGAGACCTTCGGCGCCGTAGAGAGCGTAAAGGCAGCCAGCGACCTGATCAGCCCCGTCAGCGGCGAGGTCGTGGAGGTGAACAGCGAGCTGGAGGATGCTCCCGAGCTGATCAACAAGGATGCTTTCGGCACATGGATGATCAAGGTGAAGCTGAGCGATCCCTCCGAAATCGACGCACTGCTGGACGCTGCCGCTTACGCAAAGATCTGCGAGGAGTAATTCACGGCACACTCCTTAAAATATAATATCGACGCATTCTATTTAATAAGGAAGCGATGAGCAACAGATATATCCCGCACACAGACGCGGACAAGGCCCGGATGCTGGAGCGCATAGGCGTGGGCAGTGTCGACGAGCTGTACAACGACGTGCCGCAGCAGGTGCTGTTCCGGGGCGAATACGACCTGCCCGAAGGAATGTCCGAGCCTGAGCTTCGCGAATGGTTCGCGAAGTTGGGTGCAGCCAACAACGTATTGAAGGTGTTCGGAGGCAACGGAGCCTACGACCACTACAGCCCCTCGGTGATCTCCCACCTGCTGGAGCGCAGCGAGTTCTATACCGCCTACACTCCCTATCAGCCCGAGATCTCGCAGGGTACGCTGCAATATATATTCGAGTATCAGTCCATGATTTCGGAACTGACCGGCATGGAGTCTGCCAACGCCTCGATGTACGACGGTGCCACGGCAGCCGCCGAGTCGATGTTCATGATGGTGGCGTCGGCGCGCAAGAAGAACCGCGTGCTGGTATCGGCCACGCTGCTGCCGCAGGTGCGCCGTGTCATAGCCACATACATGAAGTTCCATGGCGTGGAACTGACAGAGCTGCCCGCCAAGGATGGCGTGACCGACTTCGGCGTCCTTGATGCGGAACTTGCCAAGGGCGACGTGGCCGGAGTGATGGTGCCCTCTGTAAACCGCTACGGCATCGTCGAGGATCTGACCGGCGTTGCCGACAGGATCCATGCCGCCAAGGGCGCTCTGGCCGTTTACTGCGACCCATCCGCCCTCGCCGTACTCAAGACTCCCGGCGAATGGGATGCCGACATCGCGTGCGGCGACGGCCAGACATTAGGTATGCCGCTGCAGTTCGGAGGTCCTTATCTCGGCTTCATAGCCTGCCGCAAGGATATGCTGCGCAAGATGCCGGGCCGTGTCGTAGGCGCTACCGTCGACCGCGACGGAAAGCGTTGCTACGTGCTGACGCTGCAGGCCCGCGAACAGCATATTCGCCGTCAGAAGGCCACAAGTAACATCTGCTCAAACCAGAGCCTGATGGCCCTTTACGCAACCGTCTATGTGGCTCTGATGGGTCCCGAAGGTCTGAAGGATGTGAACCGGCTGAGCTGCGACGGCGCTCATTATCTCTACAATCAGCTGCTTGCTACCGGCAAGTTCCACGCTGTTTACGACAAGCCTTTCCTGAAGGAATTCGTGGTTAAGACCGATCTGGACGTGAAGCGCGTCAACAAGTATTTAGCTGACCACGGCTATATGGGAGGCGTGGAGATCGAGCTGGGCGTGCTGGAGTTCGCCGTGACCGAGAAGCGCACTAAGGAAGAAATAGATACATTGGTGAAGTTAATGCTGGAGGCATAAAAGGAGGCTGAGAAATGAAGGAATACGACAAACTTATATTCGAGATTTCGCGGCCCGGCCGCAAGGGCTACGAACTGCCGGCCGACCGGTATGCCACAGACGGACTGGGCGCCATTCCGGCGTCGCTGCGCCGCGACGAGCCTCTGGATCTGCCCGAGGTCAGCGAGCTGGATGTGGTGAGACACTACACCAACCTGTCGAACAAGAATTTCGGTGTCGACACCGGCTTCTATCCGCTGGGTAGCTGCACCATGAAGTATAACCCGAAGATCAACGAGGAGCTGGCATCCATGCGCGAGTTCAGCGGTCTGCACCCGTTGCAGCCGGCCGAGACCGCACAGGGAGCGCTGGAACTCTATTGGAACCTGCAGCGCGCCTTGTCGTCGCTGGCCGGTCTGGAGGAGTTTACGCTCAATCCTTACGCCGGCGCCCACGGCGAGCTTACGGGCCTGATGGTGATGCGCCGCTACCACGAGCTGCGCGGCGATCACAAGCGTACTAAGGTGATTGTGCCCGACACAGCCCACGGCACCAACCCGGCGTCGGCAATGGTGGCCGGCCTGGAGGTGGTTGAGGTGAAGTCCAAGCCAAACGGCAGCATCGACGTGGAGGACCTGAAGCCTCTGTTGGACGACACCGTGGCCGGTATCATGATGACCAACCCCAACACCTTAGGTATGTTCGAGACCGAGATTATGGAGATAGCCGAGCTGGTGCATAAGGCCGGCGGACTGCTCTATTACGACGGCGCCAACTTCAACCCGCTGTTGGGTAAGGTTCGCCCCGGCGACATGGGCTTCGACATAATGCACATCAACCTGCATAAGACCTTCTCGACGCCTCACGGCGGCGGCGGTCCCGGCTCGGGTCCCGTAGGCGTGGCCAAGAATTTGGTCGACCTGCTTCCCATGCCCCGCGTGGTGAAGAACGGGGACGGCACGTTCGGTGTGCTGACCGACGGCGACAAGTCACTGGGCTGCGTGTCAACATTCTTCGGCAACTTCGGCGTCATGATGAAGGCTTACGCATACATCCTCAGCCTCGGCCGCGACAAGATCAAGGAAGTAGGCCCGATGGCCGTGCTGAACGCCAATTATATCAAGGAGAGCCTGAAGGACCTGTACAAACTTCCTATCGAGGGACATTGTAAGCATGAGTTCGTGTTCGACGGTCTGGCTGACAAGAGTACGGGCGTAACCACACTGAACGTGGCCAAGCGACTGCTTGACTATGGTTTCCATGCCCCGACCATCTATTTCCCGCTGCTGTTCCACGAGTCGATGATGATAGAGCCGACCGAGACCGAGAGTCTGGAGACACTTGACGAATTTATCGACGTGATGCGCAAGGTGGCAATCGAGGCCGCAGAAGATCCTGAGAGTGTGAAGAACGCTCCGCTCACCACACCGATCTCGCATCCCGACGAGACGACGGCCGCCAAGAAGCCGATACTTTCGTACAAGCAGATGTGTGAGGCCAACAATTGAACTTGTTAAAACTTAGTTAATAATATGAGATAAGGCCCTCAAGCCTTATCTCATATTGTTATAAAATAAGATTTGCAAGTTTATATGATGGAATTAAAAGAAATTAGGCTCACAGAACTATTTGGATGCTGCGCATCCGCACAGAATTGATAGAACAGCACAGAACTTTTTCTCATGCGTCGCTTCGGTCAAGACTTGGCCATTGCACAGAGCCGTCTTTGACGGCAACGGGAATTATCACAGAAGTATTCTGAGCAAATTCCGGTACCTGCGCCCGCAGGATCTGTGATAAAGGCAAAAGTATTGCACACACAATACCTGTTAAATGGTTTGTTATGTGTCAATTCCGGATGTTCTGTGTAAGTTGCGCTCAGCGTACCGCCAGTTCTGTGAGAGGCCGTTTTTTCATAATTCCAACCTGCGAAAGTTGAATTATTAATGAATAAGAATTACTTATGCATAGCGATTTAATAATAATAGGGGCCGGTCCCGGAGGATATGAGACGGCTTTGTCGGCGGCGGCACAGGGGCTGAGCGTTACATTGGTTAACGGCGGCAGACTGGGCGGCACATGCCTGAACGAAGGCTGTATCCCCACCAAGTGCATGGTGAAGGACGCCGAAGTCATCACCACGCTTAAGGAATCGGCGGAATTCGCGGCCGACAACGTGAAGTTCGATGTGGATTTCAACAGGGTGGTGCAGCGCAAGGGCGCCGTGGTCGATCAGCTGCGTAGCGGCATCGATATGTTGCTGACCAAGGCCAAGGTTAATGTGGTGAACGGAATGGCTTCGTTCAAGAACAATACCACCGTTACCGTCAACGGCGAGGACTATGACGCCGACAACATCATCATCGCCACGGGAAGCCACAGCCGTTCGCTGCCGATTCCCGGCGCAGACAAGGAGTGGGTGCTGGACTCCACCAAGGCATTGGCATTGGAATTCGTTCCGGCGGAACTGATAGTGATAGGGGGCGGCGTGATTGGTATGGAGTTCGCTTCCGTATTTGCCGCCTTCGGATCGAAGGTCACTGTAATAGAGTATATGAAACAGATCCTGCCGCCTTTCGATTCCGACATAGCCAAGCGGTTGAAACAGACACTGTCCAAACGTGGCATCGACATCGTCACAGGCGCTGCCGTGACCAAGATCGATGAGACCGACGACTATCGCGTGGCCGTCACCTACGAGCAGAAAGGGAAGGAGCAGACTGTTACCGGCACCAACGTGCTGATGGCCGTTGGCCGTGGCGCCAACGTCGAGGGCCTGAACCTGGACGCAGCCGTCGTGGAATGGACGCAGCGAGGCATACCGGTTGATGAGAATTTCCGCACCAACGTGCCCAACATCTATGCCGTTGGCGACGTCAACGCCAAGATGATGCTGGCGCATGTGGCCAGCGCTCAGGGCAAGCGCGCGCTGAACCATATACTCGGTAAGGCGGATAACATCAATTTTGATGTGGTTCCTTCCGCAGTATTCACCAACCCCGAGTGCGGCATGGCCGGACTTACCGAGGAGCAGTGTAAGGCGCAGGGCATCGAGATCGAGACGGCCAAGAGCCTGTATCGCGGAAACGGTAAGGCATTGGCAATGGGCGAGACCGACGGCATCGTGAAGCTGATATTCCGCAAGGACGACGGCGTGCTGATAGGCGCGCACATCATGGGTGCCGAGGCCGCGCTTTTGGCTCAGCAATGCGCCGACCTGATCGCACTGAAGCAGACACGCGAACAGATTGGAAACCTGATATTCGGACATCCCACATTGTCGGAGCTGATACTTGGCGCGGCCGAAATGTAAAATCCCGAACATGGAATTGATACAGAAATATTTTCCCGACCTGAACGAACGACAGCGGGAGCAGTTCGGCATCATGTTGAAACTCTATCCCGAATGGAACGAGAAGATCAACGTCATATCACGCAAGGACATCGAGAACCTGGAGGAGCGTCACGTGTTACATTCGCTGGCCATAGCCCGGTTTATCAACTTTAAGCCCGGCTCGGCTGTTCTTGACTTCGGAACGGGAGGCGGATTTCCGGGCATTCCGTTGGCCGTGATGTTTCCCGACACACAGTTCCTGTTAGTGGACCGCACCGGTAAGAAACTGAAGGTGGCGCAGGCTGTGGCCGATGCGTGCGGGCTGAAGAACGTTAGATTTCAGCACGGCGACGTGGCCGAAGTTAAGGAGAAGTTCGACTTCGTGGTGAGCCGTGCGGTGATGCCGCAGCGCGAGCTGCTGAAGATATGCCGTAAGAACATATCGCGTGACCAGCGCAACGGCGTGCCCAACGGGCTGATAACGCTGAAAGGTGGCGACGTGCAGGCCGAACTCGGCCCGCTGGCGCAGGTGTCGGAACAGGTAGACCTGTCGGGATACTTCAAGGAACCTTTCTTCGAAACCAAGAAACTGCTGTATACGCCCGTGGTGTGACGCACTCCCGGATTCGTTAAATAAAGAATGTTATGAAACTGGTTAAATTTACCTTTTCGCTGTTTGAAATCAATACGTACGTGACGGTGGACACCGCCACGCGCAAATGCGCAGTTATCGACCCCGGCATGATCAATGCCGAGGAGGAGGCCGCATTAGCCAACTTCGTGAAAAAGAACAATCTTGAGGTGACGCACATCATCAATACGCACCTGCATGTGGACCACGCCATCGGCGACAAATATGCCAAGGACCTGTTCCAGGTGCCGGTGCTGGGTCACAAGGCCGACACCGTTCTGGGTGAGCGTCTGCAGGAGCAGGCGTGGCAGTTCGGTATGCGCGAGAAGGTGGATGCCGTTTCCATGACAAGCTATCTGGAGGATGGCGACGTGGTGAAGGTAGGCGAGGGGGAGCTGCATGTGCTTCATGTCCCCGGCCATTCGCCCGGCAGCATCGCACTCTATGACAAGGAGGGCGGCTACGTGATTTCCGGCGACGCGCTGTTTTACCGCAGCATAGGGCGCACCGACCTGCCCGGAGGCGACCATGACACGCTGGTCAATGCCGTGAAGGACAAGTTGCTGACCTTGCCCCCCGACACTGTGGTGTATCCCGGTCACGGTCCCGCCACCACCATAGGCGACGAGGCCAAGTTCAATCCATACCTGTAAATAAGGCAGAAGTCAGAAGTCAGAGTGACAAAGGATGGCAGCCCGAAAATTTAAAAGGGAAAATTCGGCTAAATTTTGTGAGTAAGGGAAAAAATAATTAACTTTGTGGGAGGTTCCGGGTCATATAACACATCCCGGAACCCACAATATTATATTATGGAATTTGAAGGAATGATAGTGCAGTACCTGGGACGGCAGACAGGTACATCGAAAGCAGGACGGCCGTGGCAGAAAGACGAGTATGTATGCGAAACCCCGGGAACATATCCCCGCAAGGTGAAGTTTCATATATTTGGAGACAAGGCGGATCAGCTGAAATTCGAGAACGGCAAGAGCTATGTGCTCTCGTGCGACATAGAGAGCCGTGAGTTCAACGGCCGCTGGTACACGGACGTAAGCGTGTTCTCGGCGCGTCCCGTTGAGAACGGCCAGGGTATGACGGCTCCCGCGCCCGGTTACGGCGCACCCGCACCGGCACCCGAGTATGGTGCACCCGCACAGCCCGCAGGCTTCGGTGCGGCTCCGGCCCAGACTCCGTTCGAGGCTCCGGCCGACAACCAGTCGGACGACCTGCCTTTCTAAGTCAGAGTGACGAGTGACGAGTGACGAGCTGAGTCATAAGTGATGAGCTACGAGTTACGAGTGACAAGGTAATTTAGACCAAAAAGATAAAAAAATACACATTGAAAGGGACAGACGGCGCGTCTGTCCCTTTTGCAGTGTTAAGAAAGTGTAAAATATTACACCAAAGGGCATGATAATGCACAATGAATGAAAAATATTAATCCAAATCTTGCGTTTTTACGTTAAAAAAGGTGCAGAGTGGAAATTTTTTACTAAATTTGCACCCGGATATTTTTAAGACTCTGTTCCTCAAAAAATATTAGCGCCAGGGCGGTGGATTTTCGAGGGAATTTTGCCGATTGATGAGGGAGCAGCCTCGCGGCTGTGACCGAAGAAAGCGACAAAATTAACCGAAAAGACACCGGTCAAGGTTCAAAATAATAGGGAATTGATAATATGATTGGCCCTGACTCGCAGCTGCACCTCATCTTTGGCCTTTTGACTCAGTCACATAGCCCGCTATGCTCCTGAGTCTGCAAGACCAAATCTGAGGCACATCTGCGACCCTGGCGTAAATATTTTTTAAGGAACAGAGTCTAAGCGTCAAAATAATCGTCAAGATAATAGACGTACAATTACTAAAAAGAAACGCGCCGCATAGCCGGATGGCTGTGAGGCGCCAAAAATAGACAATAGAAACATGGAACCTCGCAAGAGCATTGCGAAAGATTTATCGGAAGGCGCCACGCCGAGCGTGGCAAATCAGATAGACCTGCTGTTTGAGACCAGCTGGGAGGTATGTAACAAGGTCGGAGGCATCTACGCGGTGCTGTCGACGAAAGCACGGACACTCGGCGAGCAGTTTGGCGACAAACTGATCTTCATCGGTCCGGATCTGTGGAACGAAGATAATCCTTCTCCTTATTTTAAGGAGCGCAAGACCCTGCTGAAGCAGGCGCAGCAGAAGCTGCAACTGCCCTGGGGCATCAGCATCCGTGTGGGCCGCTGGGACATCCCCGGCGCGCCGCAGGTAGTGTTGGTTAACTGGGGCGACACCGCCCGCCATCTCAGCGATATATACGGCGAGATGTGGCGCGACTATGGCGTCGACTCGCTGCACTCGTACGGCGACTACGAGGAGAGTTGCGCGTTTGCCGTGGCCTCGGCCATCGTGATCCAGGCGCTGACCCAGCACCTGAAGGCCAATCCCTCGCGTGTCGTCGCACACTTCGACGAATGGACCACAGGCATGGGCCTGCTCTATCTCAAGAACCGCGAACCCCGCGTCAGCACCATCTTCACCACCCACGCCACAAGCATAGGCCGAAGCATCTGCGGCAACGGCAAGCCTCTGTACGACTATTTCCATCAGTACAACGGCGACCAGATGGCCGTGGAACTCAATATGCAGTCCAAGCATAGTCTGGAGAAGGCCGCCGCCCACAACGCCGACTGCTTTACCACCGTGAGCGAAGTGACCGCCCGCGAATGCGAACAGCTGCTGCAGATCCGTCCCCAGATGGTGACGCCCAACGGCTTCGAGCCGGACTTCGTGCCCAAGACCGTGAAGTATAACCGCCTGCGCAAGGACGGTCGCGACAAGTTGCTGACCGTGGCCAAGGCCGTGACAGGACATCAGTATGGACCCGACACCTTTATTATAGCCACGTCGGGGCGCCATGAGTACCGTAACAAGGGTCTGGACATGTACCTCGACGTACTGACCGGTCTGGAGCAGGAGCTTCCCGCCGACCAGGAGGCCCTGGCATTCGTATTGGTGCCCGGGTGGGTCAAGGAGCCTTCGGGCGACGTGGTTACAAACCTCTATTTCGACGGTGCCGTCAAGACTCAGCCCGACTATCTGACACACCGCCTCAACAACGAGGGAGAGGACGAGGTGTGCCGCCGCATCGAGCAGCTGCAGGGCGAAGGCAAGCTGAAGAAACTGCGCGTCATATACGTACCCAGTTATCTGGACGGACATGACGGCGTGGTGGACATCACTTACTACGACCTGTTGCCGGCACTCGACCTGACTATGTTCCCCAGCTACTACGAGCCGTGGGGCTATACACCGCTCGAGAGCGTGGCGTTCGGAGTGCCAACCATCACCGACGACAAGGCCGGTTTCGGTCAATGGGTGCTCGACAATTTCCAGAACGGGCTGATGAAAAGCGGCGTATATGTGGTGGACCGCACGGATTCCAACTACGCCCAGGCGGACGCGCTGATACGGATGGCCGCGCTGGAATACATCACCGAGGATGTCAGCCTCAGGCTAAAGGCACGCAACTTAGCGTTCCTCACCGCAGCCAAGGCCGACTGGAAATTCTTCATCCTCAACTACGACAAGGCATTCGAGATAGCGTTGTCGCGCAATATGCGCCGATGATGCCTTAATAATAAATTAGATAACAACACTCAAAAACCAATATGAAACTCAAAGTAAGCAACACGAACACTCCCAACTGGCGTATGATGACAGTCAGTGCGGAGATCCCTGCAGAGCTGAAGCCCCTGGAGGTGATGTCGAAAAACCTGTGGTGGGTATGGAACAGCAAGGGCAAGAGCCTGTTCCGCGACCTGGACCACGACCTGTGGCGCGCGGTGGGCGAGAACCCCGTAATGCTGCTGCAGCAGCTCAGCTACGAGCGTTACAACGAGATACTGAACGACAAGGCTCTGCGTGAGCGTATCGACGATACCTACCGCGAGTTCAACGACTATATGAGCCAGCCTATCGACAAGAAGATTCCGTCGGTAAGCTATTTCTCGATGGAGTACGGACTGTGCAACTGCCTGAAGATCTACTCCGGAGGCCTGGGCGTACTGGCCGGTGACTACATCAAGCAGGCATCGGACTCGCGCGTGGACATGACCGCCGTAGGTTTCCTCTATAAGTACGGATATTTCTCGCAGAGCCTGGCCATGGACGGCCAGCAGATAGCCAACTACGAGAGTCAGAACTTCGACCAGCTCCCCATCGACCCGGTGCTGGACGAGAACGGCCAGCCCATGATTCTGGAGGTTCCCTTCCCCGGCCGCATCATCTACTGCCACGTATGGCGCGTGAACGTGGGCCGCATGAAGCTCTACCTGCTCGACACCGACCTGGACAAGAACTCCGAATGGGACCGTCCCATCACCCACAAGCTCTACGGCGGCGACTGGGAGAACCGTATCAAGCAGGAGTATCTGCTCGGTATCGGCGGTATCATCATGCTCGACAAGCTCGGCATCCACACACAGCTGTATCACTGCAACGAGGGTCACGCCGCCCTGCTCAACCTGCAGCGTCTGGTGAACTACGTGCAGCGTGACGGACTGTCGTTCAACGTGGCTCTGGAGCTGGTGCGCGCATCGTCGCTCTATACCGTGCATACCCCCGTGCCCGCAGGTCACGACTACTTCGACGAGTCGCTGTTAGGCAAATACTTGGGTGAATATCCCGCCAAGTTAGGCATCAGCTGGGCCGACCTGATCAACATGGGCCGCGAGAATCCCGACACCAACGACCGCTTCTCGATGTCGGTGTTCGCGCTGAATACCTGCCAGGAGGCCAACGGCGTAAGCTGGCTGCACGGCGAGGTTTCCAAGAAGATGTTCGCCGGCATCTGGAAGGGCTACAGCCCCGAGGAGAGCCACGTAGGCTACGTGACCAACGGCGTGCACATGCCCACATGGGCCGCTTCCGAGTGGAAGGCATTCTACGGCGAGCACCTCAACGCCGACCTGTTCAACGACCAGAGCAACCCCGAGATGTGGGACGACATCTTCAGCGTGCCCGACGAGGACATCTGGAACCTGCGCATGACCATGAAGAACAAGTTCATCAACTTCGTGCGTCGTGATTTCAAGGAGAAGTGGCTGAAGAACCAGGGCGATCCAACGGAGGTGATGCGTGTGGTGGAGAAGATCAACCCCAACGCGCTGATCATCGGTTTCGCACGCCGTTTCGCCACCTACAAGCGCGCACACCTGCTGTTCACCGACCTGGAGCGTCTGGAGCGCATTGTCAACAATCCCGCATATCCCGTGCAGTTCGTATTCTCCGGCAAGGCACATCCCGCCGACGGCGCCGGCCAGGGCCTGATCAAGCGTATCATCGAGATCAGCCGCATGCCTCAGTTCCGCGGCAAGATCATCTTCCTGGAGGACTACAACATGATCGTGGCCAAGCGTCTGGTTACGGGCGTGGACATCTGGCTGAACACCCCGACACGTCCGCTGGAGGCATCCGGCACATCGGGCGAGAAGGCCGAGATGAACGGCGTGCTCAACTTCTCCGTGCTTGACGGATGGTGGTACGAAGGTTACCGTTTCGACGAGAAGGCCGGCTGGGCCATCACCGATAAGCGCACCTTCACCGACCAGGGCCAGCAGGACAAGCTCGATGCCGCCACCATCTACTCGATGCTGGAGAACGAGATCATTCCTCTGTACTTCGCCAAGAACTCCAAGGGCTACAGCCCCGAATGGATACAGTACATCAAGCGCAGCATCGCCCACATCGCGCCTCACTTCACCATGAAGCGTCAGCTGGACGACTACATCAGCCGCTTCTACGAGCCTGAGGCAAAGCGTTTCGCCAAGCTGAGCAAGAACGATGCCGAGAAGGCCAAGGAGATCGTGGCATGGAAAGAGGAGGTTGCCTCCAAGTGGGACAGCATCCAGGTGATCAGCAGTGAGATACACACTGTCAACGACAGTGCCGCCGGCCGCACCGGCGACCCGTTCACCGCAAAGGCCGTGATCGACACCAAGGGCCTGGGCGATTCGCTGGGCGTTGAGCTGGTGGTTTACCGCGAGCACGACGGCGAGGAGAAGTACACCGAGCGCGAGGACCTGAAGGTCGTGAAGCGCGACGGCGACATCTACACCTACGAGCTTAAGAGCAAGATGCGCGAGGCAGGCGTGTTCCGTTACGCGCTCCGAATCTATCCCAAGAACAAGGAGCTGCCTCACCGTCAGGACTTCGCTTACATGCGCTGGATCTGATAAACAGTTTAAAGAATTAAAAAAGTTTAGAAAGTTCAAGATAATAGTTTGGAATAAGGATTCATTCCAAATTCAAAATTGAACATTTATCATAGTTACGCCGGGCGAACCATCAGGTCCGCCCGGCGTTATATTCGTAGACAAGCGTCTTATGGAATAAGGCGTATGCGTTACGAAAAGCTAAAATTACGAATGTTATGGATAAATCGAAGTATGATCAGTTGAAGGACGAGAAGGGTGTGGTATTGGTGGAGTTTTATGCCAGCTGGTGTCCTCACTGCCAGCGCATGATGCCCGTAGTGGCCGATGTGAAGGAACTTTTTGCCGGGCAGGTGCCGGTATATCAGTTCGACATAGACGAGAATCAGGAACTGGCATCCGAACTCGACGTGCAGTCCATACCCACGTTCATCGTTTATAAGGACGGCCAGGAAACGTGGCGCGGCAGCGGCGAGATGGAGGGTGCCGTATTGGCCCAGCACGTGCAGCAGGCGTTATAAACGCGTACAGGAAGCCTTGTAAACATGTACAGGAATCCGTATAAAATGGAATCATTATGAAAACCGGGGTCACCGTCTTCAGTGATTTTCTGAGTGCGCTCGGAGTGAAGCATACCGGTGCGGAATCGGACAAGGCGTTCAGGAACATGCCGTTTAAGTCGCTGTTCGGTTTCTCGCGCCTGCTTGATTCCTACGGCATCAGGACCCGTGGAGTAAAGGTGACCGACAAGACCGACCTGACCCGTATCCCGGTGCCGTTTCTGGCACAGGAAGGTACGGGCTTCGTCATAGTCACGGGGATAGAGACCGCGTCCGACGGCTCGCAGACCGTGGATTATATTTATTATCACGAGAAGAAGCGACGAGACCTGTCGCTGTTCGCCCAGCGATGGAGCGGCGTCGCCCTGCTGGCTTATCCCGACGGTAAGTCGGAGGAACCCTGTTACAGACAGCACCACCTGTTCGAGCTGGCCGAGACCGCCAAGGCATGGATCTTGGGATTCTGCTGTGTGGCGCTCGTGGCGTTCGGATTCTGGCGTAGCGGGTTGTGGCACGACCTGTCGGCGATATTCCTGCTCTGTATCGATCTGTTCGGTCTGTACATCACCTTCCAGCTGCTGCTGAAATCACTGAAGGTGAACGTCAAGACCGCCGACCGGATATGCGGAGTGCTGCAGAAGCATGGATGCGACACCGTGCTGGAACAGAAAGCATCCAAATTTTTCGGCCTGTTCGGATGGGCCGAGGTGGGAGTGGGGTATTTCACCGTGTCTTTGCTCACCATGCTCTGTTTTCCGGACATGATGCACTGGCTGGCCCTGGCCAACGGCTGCTGCCTCCCCTTTACGTTCTGGAGCATCTGGTATCAGAGATTCCGCATCCACACGTGGTGCACCATGTGTGTCATCACTCAGGGCCTGCTGTGGTTGCAGTTTTTCTGCTATCTGTCCGGAGGCTGGTGGCACGACATCTTCCCGCTGACATTGCCGCTGTTCGCATTGCTGGCCGCATACGTCGCCGCGGTGCTCGGCCTGAACAGAGTGTCGGAATTTATTAACGCACGCATAGGAAAGTCATGAAAACAATACCGGAAATTCAGTTTAAGGATGCCGAGGATCTGACCCCGTTGCAGATGAACGCCATACATTTCGACACCGGCGACCACTCGCAATATGTGGGCGACACATTGGCACAGGCCCCCAAGGCAGATAAGGTGCCGCCGTACTCTCCGGACAATAAAATGCGCTAAATTCACTATAATGCTATGAAACACATCATTGCAGTGTGTCTTTCGTCGCTGGCCCTGACGGCCGGCGCGCAGACCGTTGCGGACAGCGTGTCGCGCGACTCGGGACTGGTGCGTGTGGTGCGTTACAACGACACGACCGATGTGGCATACGTCACGCTGCATGAGAATGCCCCGCATGTGGTCAATCTCAAGGATGTGCCCCGATTTGCTGTCTTAGGCAAGGAAGGACGTTTCTACATCGGTATCGGAGCCAATGTAAAGGCCATAGGAGTGTACGACATAGGCAATCCGTTGCCTGACGCGAACTATTTCATCACTTCGGCCATACCGATGGACACGCGACCCGGCAATAAGGCGCAGTTCCGGTTCTCGGCGGCCCAGAGCAACGTCTACATGAACGTCGTGGCTTTGCCCGGCGGCGAAAACCAGCTTGGCGCATACGTCTCGCTAAATTTCTTAGGCAAGAACTATGCTCCCAAGCTGCATCTTGCATATCTGAAGTACCGTCACATTACCGCCGGTTATTCATATACAATTTTCGGAGATGTGGCTGCGGCTCCCCCGACAATCGATTACGAGGGACCCAATGCGATACCGTTCATCCCCCATGGCATGATAGCATACGAGCCGCGGTTCGGACGCGACAGGATGTGGCAGGCCGGAGTGGCAATCGATATGCCGGAATATTCATTCACCAACGCCGCGCGAACCGCGACGGTGACGCAGCGTGTGCCCGACATCCCGTTCTATATCCAGCGTTATTGGGCCGAAGGCAAAGGCTGGGTGCGTCTGTCAGGCATGATACGTAACCTGTATTACCGCAACATGGAGTCGAACCGGAATATAGACAAGGTGGGCTGGGGCGTGAAGGTGAGCGGCACCACTCCGATTGCAGGTGGACTCTCGGCCTCGTATATGGCCATGTATGGACAGGGAATAGCAAGCTATATCCAGGATCTGAACGGCGAGGGGATGGATCTGATGCCCATGGGTTCGGACACATCGCGTCTCGGACTTACGGAGGCGTGGGGAGGGTATGCCTCGCTGCAGTATCAGTTTACACCGAAACTTTTCGCCACGGCTACCTACAGCCATGTCCGCGCGTATGTCGACCGGTTCGAGGATGCGGACTCTAAATGGGGTTCGACCTACAAGTACGCTCAATATGTGGCCGCCAACATGTTTTATAATATCAACTCCATCGTGCAGGTAGGCGTGGAGTACGACTATGGGCGCCGCGTCAACTACGACGGCAGCCAAGCTCACGACAACCGGCTCCAGGCCATGCTGCAGGTCAGCTTCTAAAACAGGTCGGTGATGATGTCGTCGGAAAGCATGACGCCGTCGCGTGTCAGGGAGAGGTGACCGCGGTCATCGCTGAGAAGTCCGCGGGCTATGATGGGCGCGGCCCGACGGGTCAATGAATCCAGAGCCTTCTGACCGAACCGACAGCCAAATTCTTCCAGGTCGAGACCATGGCGCGTGCGCAGTCGCGTCATGATCATTTCCTCACGAAGTGCCTCGGAGTCGAGGTGCTCGGTGGTGTAGTGGGAGGAATTGGAATTGCCTGAGAGGGAGGAAACGTAAAGGCGCGCGTCGGGGAGATTGCTGCGGCGCAGGTGGTGGCCGTCGTAGCTGTGGGCGCCGGTGCCGAGTCCAAGGTAGGGAACACCCTGCCAGTAGGCCGAGTTGTGTTGGGATTCACGACCGGGCAACGCCCAGTTGCTGATTTCGTAATGCCCGTAGCCGTGTTGTTCCAGCGTGTCGCAGATGGCGCGGAACATGTCGACGCTCAGCGTTTCGTCGGCTTCCTGTATCTTGCCGGAATCGCGAAGGCGCGTCAATGCCGTGCGTTCCTCGTACATCAGCGAATAAGCCGAGATATGCTCGGGACGCATCTGCATCAATCCATCGAGAGTCTGCCGCAACGATTCCATGGTCTGTCCGGGCAGCCCGAACATCAGGTCGAGGCTGATATTGTCGAACAGCGGTCGGAGTATGCCGTACGCCTGTATCGCCGTTGCGGCGTCATGCCTACGCCCTATAAACTTCAGTTCCGAATCTATCAGCGACTGCACGCCCATGCTGACGCGGTCGACCCCGGCAGCGCGCCATGCATCGGCTTTCTCCTGCGTCACATCGTCGGGATTAACCTCGATGGTGAACTCAGACGGCTTGCGTCCCATCATGCCGGTTATGCCGTAGGCGAGACGCCGGAATTCCGCGAGAGGAATCAGCGAAGGAGTGCCGCCCCCTATATATAAGGTATATCGGTCGGCGTCGCGCAGTATGTTGCCTTCCGGACCGTCGAGACGCTGACGCAACTCCGTGAGCAGTGCCGAGATGTATGCCGGCCAGTCCGCGCGGATCACCCCCTCGGTATAGAAATCACAATACAGACACCGCCGCGCACAGTACGGTATGTGCACGTAAATCCCCGCATTGCTATTAGAATTCAGTTCGCAGTGATGGGGTAGGGACATGCCTTCGGCATATAGCAACGTTTCCTTCGACATATCGACAAAATTACTAATTTTTATGGAAAAATGATGCAAAAATGAAAAATATGTTTTACAACATAGTGCCGGAGTGACTAAGGTATGTAGATTTTTGTTAATTTTGGGCAAACCAAAGTGCGCGGAGGGCGTGTGGGGACCTCCAGAACGCACGACATAGCGATAACCAATAAAAATCTCTATATCTATGAAGATTTACAAGACAAACGAAATCAAGAACATAGCCCTGTTGGGATCCAAGGGCTCTGGGAAGACCACACTCGCGGAATCAATGGTCTACGAGTGTGGAGTGACAAAACGCCGTGGTACCATTGAGGCTGGAAACACAATGTCGGACTATTTCCCGGTAGAGAAGGAGTATGGCTACTCGGTGTTCTCGACGGTGTTCAACGCAGAATTCAACGGCAAGAAGTTAAATTTCATAGATTGCCCCGGCTCGGAGGACTTCGTAGGTAACGCCTATACGGCACTCGGAGTAAGCGACCTGGGTCTGATACTGATCGATTCCGACTATGGCGTCGAGGTAGGTACGCAGAACATATTCCGCACCACGGCCGCGCTGAAGAAGCCGGTGGTGTTCGCCCTTAACCAGATTGACGGCGAGAAGGCCGACTACGACAACGTGATGGAACAGCTGCGCGAGACATTCGGCTCGCACGTGGTTCCCATTCAGTATCCTCTGGAGAGCGGCCCGAACTTCCACAGCATGATAGACGTGCTGCTGATGAAGAAATATGAATGGGGACCCGACGGAGGTGTTCCCACTATTTCCGAGATACCCGCCGAGGAAATGGACAAGGCTCTGGAGCTGCACAACGCCCTGAAGGAGGCTGCGGCCGAGAACGACGAGACGCTGATGGAGAAATTCTTCGACGACCAGCCTTTGTCGGAGGACGACCTGCGCGAAGGTATCCGCAAGGGTCTGGTGAACCGTTCCATCTTCCCCGTTGTGGTGCTGAGCGCCGCCAAGGATATGGGCGTACGCCGCATCATGGAGTTCTTAGGTAACGTCTGCCCCTTCGTAAGCGAGATGCCTGCACCCGAGAACACGGCAGGCGAGCCCGTCGAGCCTAAGGCCGACGGTCCCGTATCGGTATTCTTCTTCAAGACCAGCGTGGAGCCGCACATCGGCGAGGTCAGCTACTTCAAGGTGATGAGCGGTACGCTCAAGGCCGGTGCCGACCTGGAGAACGTGACACGCGGCGGCAAGGAGCGTATGGCCCAGATATTCACCGTATGCGGCCAGCTGCGTACTCCCATTGACGCGCTGGAGGCCGGCGACATCGGCGCCGCCGTGAAGCTGAAGGACGTGCGCACCGGAAACACCCTCGACGAGAAGGGTTGCGACTGGCAGTTCGACTTCATCAAATATCCCGCGCCCAAGTATATCCGCGCCATCAAGCCCGTCACGGAGTCCGACTCCGAGAAGATGATGGCCATCCTGACCCGTATGCACGAGGAGGATCCCACATGGATAGTGGAGCAGAGCAAGGAGCTGAAGCAGACTCTGGTGAAAGGTCAGGGTGAGTTCCACCTGCGTACCCTGAAGTGGCGTATAGAGAACAACGAGAAGCTCCCCGTTGAGTTCCAGGAGCCGAAGATTCCTTATCGCGAGACCATCACCAAGGCCGCTCGTGCCGACTATCGTCATAAGAAACAGTCCGGAGGTTCCGGTCAGTTCGGCGAGGTGCATCTGATCATCGAGCCTTACACCGAGGGTATGCCCGAGCCTGACACCTACAAGTTCGGCAACCAGGAATACAAGATGAGCGTCCGCGACAAGCAGGAGATTCCGTTGGACTGGGGCGGTAAATTAGTGGTGTACAACTGCATCGTGGGCGGCGCCATCGACGCACGCTTCATCCCCGCTATCGTGAAGGGTCTGATGGACCGCATGGAGCAGGGTCCGTTGACGGGATCGTATGCACGCGACGTCCGCGTCATGATCTACGACGGCAAGATGCACCCGGTAGACTCGAACGAGATCTCGTTCCGCCTGGCAGGCCGTAACGCATTCAGCCAGGCCTTCAGGCAGGCCAATCCGAAGATTTTGGAGCCCGTTTACGACGTGGAGGTGCTGACCCCCGGCGACACCATGGGCGACGTGATGAGCGACCTGCAGGGACGCCGCGCCATCATCATGGGCATGGCTTCCGAGAACGGTATCGAGAAACTGAACGCCAAGGTGCCCTTGAAGGAGATGGCCAGCTATTCCACATCGCTCAGCTCCATCACCGGCGGCCGCAGCTCGTTCTCGATGAACTTCTCAAGCTACGAGCTCGTTCCGGGCGACGTACAGGAGAAGCTGCTGAAGGAATACGCCGAGACGCAGACCGAAGAATAATAACCGGCATCATACAGAAACAATCGAGGTCCCGATCCGTCGCGGTCGGGCCCTCTTTTTTATAATCTCCTGTTTCTACTGTTCTCCTGTCTAAAATTTTTATATTTATGTCACCTTTTGGAAGTGCGTTGTGTCTATAATGTGAGACCGCTGATAAGAACGGTCGTAAGAATGACGTTAAACAATTAAACTTATAGACATTATGGTGGATATATTAGTTCCTATCTTTGTGTGTGTAGTGCTGCCGGTGGCGATAGTGGGCATCTATTACTGGTCGCAGGTCAACGCTGAGAACAAGCGTGCCGAAATCCTGATGAAGGCCATCGAGGCCAACTGCGGTCCTGACGCCGACAAACTGGCCGAGGCGCTGCAGCAACAGCGTAAGCCCAAAACAGACCGCGAGATCCTGAACCTCCGTCTGCTGCGCGGCTGCATGTTCACGTTCGTCGGCCTTGGATTATGTATCGTGGGCATAGTGTCCGCCTGCATGGGAACCGAATTCGCTTCCGATCCGGTCACGGTTCCATTGGTATTCGGAGGTGCGTCGCTTGCTATTGGTCTGAGTTATCTGGTGGTCTATTTCGTGACCCGTAAACAGGTAAAGGATTAATTATTGTTGTAAAGTTGTAAATGACGCGCGAGCAGTTCATTTCTCATGTAGAAGCCACCCAGAAGGCGTTCAGGCGCTTTCTGGTGGCTCTGTGTTGTGGCGATTCCTCGTTGGCCGACGATGTGGCCCAGGAAGCGTATATCAAGGCGTATATGGCTTGCGATACATTCCGCGACGCCGATAAGTTCAATGCCTGGATATACCGCATTGGCTACAACACCTTTCTGAACCACAAGCGCGACCGGCGGCTGACGGTGGATTATGACGACGCCCGTGAACTGTCGACACCCGAAGGCGCTGACTCCGGATTCGCCTACCAGGATCTGTACGAGGCCCTGAACCGTTTGCCTGCCAAGGAAAGGACTTCGGTACTGCTGTTCTATATGGAGGGGTATTCGGTCAAGGAAATAGCGGATATCCAGGAAGTGTCGCAGGATGCGGTGAAGCAGCACCTGTCACGTGGCCGGAATCATCTGCGCGGTTTGTTATCCAACAATTGAGATAATTATGGAAGATGATAAATTAAGATCATTGTTCGCGGATTTTCAGCCCGAACTGTCGTCCGACCGCCAGTTTATGAGCTGTCTGGAGCGGAACATGGAATCGGTTGAGATTGTGAAGCGTCGCATGGCCGAAATGCGGACGCGGAATAGGAGAGCGGTGGCAGTGGCTGCCGTAGTCGGTTTTGTTGTCGGATTCCTGTTCTCGTTGGCATTGCCGTATCTCAATGGCTTGGTTGCCGACTGGCAGCTGACTCTGCCGCAGACATCGGTAATGAACCACGTCGCAGATTATTTTGCTGTCTTGGCATGGGGCGTGATCGGCGTTACGGCTGTGACAGCCGCCATCAACACCTACGACATGATGACATCGAAACCGATATCCATTGATCAATAAAACAGACAGGAACTAAGAAATAAAAAAGGCCGCGGGAAGTCCGCGACCTTTTCTATTTCCTAAGGGTATGATTACTTGCGCTTGCCGTATTCCTGGTCAAGACCGAAGATGTCGGTGCCGCCCATGCGACGGATGCGGTCTACGATACCGCTGGCAGTAGCTTCTTCCTCGACCTGTTCCTTCACGAAGCCCCACATAAAGTCCTGGGCTGCGCGGTCTTTCTCCTCCTCGGCCAGGTCCAGCAGAGCGTTGATCATGGCCGATACCTTGCACTCGTGAGCGTATACCTCCTCGAATGCCTGCAGGGGCGATTCCCAGTTCTGAGGAACGGACGTGATGTCGCCGATGTGGGCGTTGCCGCCGCGCTTGTGCAGAAAGTCAGCCATCTCGTAGGCGTGCTCCATCTCCTCCTTGCTCTGGGCCTTCATCCAGCTGGCGAAGCCGGTATACCCCTCGCGGTCAAAATAGAACGACATGGACAGGTACAGGTTGGCCGACCACATCTCGGCTACGATCTGACCGTTGATTGCGTCTTGAAGTTTGTTTGAGATCATCTTTTATGAGTTATATAGTGTGTTTGATTATATCAGCGTGTCTGATTTGATTCCGTCAACGTGTCTGATTCTCTTTACGTCATATCGCACGTCATAAAATTCAGCGCTTTTCCAACTACAAAATTAACAAATAAATCCAACAAACGGAAAGCAATCGCAATAAAAATATTCTTTTCTGTCCTATAAGTTGTCTTCGCTATAAGTTATCTGACGAAACAAATCATATATTCAATTTAAATGTGTTGCGCCCTATACAAAGGATAAATGTCCCGTGTCTGTCTACGCGGATGTCACGTTTGTAACCGACATATATCTTAGTTCCGTCCAGATCATACAGTTCAGCTGGAATATCGTTCTGTATTTCGTTGATGTGGATTATGCCGTTTGTGACGGTCACGTACACATTATTTCCCCCGCTGACCATGTCGCCGGTACCCGTTGTGACGTTATCCTTCTCAAACACGACATTCAGATTGTGCACTGTGGTGTCAGGCCCACCGTCAATGGTATAGTTGCCTTCGGCGTCAAGCTGCTGCTTTACATCGGTATCATTATGTGTAACCGAATGGATGAACCATTCATCGTCAGCTTTGATATTCACGTTCAGCGGAGCGACTTGCCCGTAGACCGTGAACGCGGCGTGGTCTGGTATGCTGACAGTCACGGCATGTGGCCATGACTCAGTGCCGTCACTGATAAACGAAAAATTATTCCATACATCGGCACGGCTGTAAGCCCTGACGCTTCCCGCTGGCACGCTTAAGGCAGCCGGAGTGTCAGCAGCGGGGCGAGCGAACGTGCGGGGCTGCAGAGCGGCAGGTTGTTCCCAATGCACTTCAATTTCCTTAAGGTTAAAACACCAGTCGAAGGCATAATCATCTATCCTGATATTTTCATCGGTGCCTTCAAATTCAAGCGTCTCCAACGCAATACATGATGCAAACGCGTACTCTCCGATTGATTTTACCGATTCGGGAATAACCAAGGATTTGAGCTTCACGCATTTTTGAAAAGCCATTTTGCCTATTTTCTCAAGCCGGGAAGGCAATTTAAGCTCCGTAATATTCGTGAAGTTTCCAAAAGCATCATAACCGATGCTTGTAATGTTGTCCGACATCCTGACCTTGTTGAAACGGCTTCCTGCATATTCGAAACCATTCATGCCCACCTCGGTCATATTATCACCGAGAATCAATGTGGCCAGGGGGGCATTCCCATCATATCTGAATGGCGACTGGTATTCCTGGCCACGTTGCCAGGTAAAGTTGCGGTCGAGTTCGAAACTCGTAAACGGCACATTGCCGAAGCAACGGTCTCCAAGATAAATGTATTCCTCGCCGGGCTGAATCACGATTCTTTTAATCCGTTCATTGCCGGCAAAAGCATCATTCCATATATGACGGATTGGATGAATCTCGCCCTTGTAGGTAATCAATCCGGGAATAATAAGTGTCTCGTCTATTTCATCGGGGAAAAGCGCCCCATCGATTATTACCTGACCGTCTTTGAACTTGCGGTCATCAAGTCTGCACAACAGCCCGTCTACTGTAAAAAGAGCGTCGGATTCCGCTATGCAGTGGAATCCATTCCACCCGGACTCCTTGGCGAATAAGGCGAGGGTGCCTGCCGGAACTGTCAGAGTGGCTTTCTGAAGCGTCTCAAGCCCGAAGCCATTCTGAATGCTGACGTTTTTAAGGGCTTCTGAATACAACTTCACTTCTTTCAGATTGTCACAATTGCCGAAAGCATTGGAGCCGATACTCTCGATAGCATCGTAGAGAGTGATTTCTTCAATTCCAGTCCCATAGAGAGCGTTCTGTTTGATTTCCGTGATTTCTCGGCCTAACCGAATGTCGGTGAAGCGTCCGGCTCCTGGAGCTGAAAGCGCATGACTGCAAATTTCTTTCATGTTTTCGCCAAATGTCACCTTAGCTTCGGTTTTGGCAGTCTCCTCATCTGCAAAAAACGGGTGTAAGGTGATTTCTCCTTCCTCGGCTATCAGAAAATCGCGGTCAATTTCAAGGCTTGTGAAAGGGATATTGGCAAAACAACGGTTGCCAAGAGTGAGTTTGCCTTCTCCGTGCGAGAATATCACGCGACCGATGTGTGCACAATCAGCGAAAGCATCTTTTGCGATATGGGTTACAGGTATCTCTGTCTCCATGAACACAGGCTTGAGTTTAGCTGGTATGTTCAGGGTCGACCGCACCTGGATATAATGCTGCACTTCGCCAAGAATGGTAATGGCAGATTGGGTATCGTCGGTGAATTTGCATTTGAAATTGTCGACATAAAACATTCCGTCGGGCATTGTGACGTTGACATTAACCGATGTCATATAAGGCTGCCCTGTATTGTTGTCCCAGTCTCCCATTATGAAAATATGGGTCGAGCCTTCGCCGACAGCCGTGATAACACCTTCATCCGACACCTGTGCTATGCTTCTGTCGTATGAATTATAAGAAACACGGTATTCGCCGTTGGCAGTGACTTTCATTCTTATTTCGGCGGTTTCCCCGGCTATGAGATTGAACTCATCCGGGTTGAGCTCAATATTTGTGATTTCGGCTACGGATGACAACGATGCCATCATCAGTAAGAACAATGTGAAGATTTTGGATTTCATTGTTGTGCAGGCTCGGAGCATGTTATTGTAATTACGTTATCGGATGTGATGGCGGTATCGGCATTATCGGGATTGTTCAGAGTAAGGTAGCCGTCATTGTCGAGGCGGGCGGTGATGTCGACCTCTCCGAGCATGACGCTGCTGACGGTCTTGCCCTCGGCGCAGTTGATTTTGATTCTTACGGGATCAGAGCCGACCGTGATAGTGAAAATGCCGCCCTGGTGCATCCGCACTGTGACTGTATGACTGTTGTCGCTGAGCGCTGCATCACTGTCTGAGGCCATTAGAGGCAGCGACAGCGCTGCGAGAAGCATAATGAGTGAAAATTTGTGCATTTTGATTGATTCTTGTTTATAATGTTATTTCATAACATTGCAAAAATAAAAGAAACGTGAGCCAACTATGCTACGTCTTTGTTGATGGTCGTAGGAAACCTTTGATGCAGATGTAACAATAGCGACCCACGCATAAGCGTGAGAATCACTATGCTATCTCTTGCATCGTTTTGAAAATTTCCTACGTTTTCAACAAACAAGATACGCATAACGCTTCTTATTTTTCCAAAATGTCGTGCAAGCACTTGGCCTGCAATGGCAAAGTTAGCTATTATTTTCGAGAGTAGCATCATATCTCCCGAAAAACTCGTAATTTTGCATTGAAATTAAGATGAGAATGACAAAAGAAGAACTGCTAAGACGATTAAATGGCGTCGAATGGAATGGCTTCGAAATAAAAGAAGCCAAAAATGAAGTTCCCAAAACTGCATGTGAAACAGTCAGTGTATTCTCTAATTCTTATGGCGGATGGATTGTATTCGGTGTAAAAGAACGGAGAGCAGGGGGCAAATCTACTTATGAAATCCAAGGCGTTGATAATGCAGAAAAGATGGAGCAGTATTTTGTAACAGTTCTTCGATTTTTGTAGGACAGTCACGGAACACTGTCGTATGTTGTTAAAGACTGTTGCTTTATTAAATATGCGAGGCTGTATCTTGAACTCGATACAGCCTCGCGTTTTCATATATTTCTTTGAATGTCAGAGTTCGTTATCTGACGAAGCGGAGGGTGGCGGAATTGATGCCGTCGGATGCCTTTGCGATGTAGATGCCTTTCGGCAGGGACTTGATGTCGATGTCGGAGTTGCTGTCGGAGTCCATGCGAAACCGTATCATGCCGGTGGCATCGTAGATTTCGACGGTCACTTCCTTGTCGGCCGTGACATGGAGCATGCCTGCAGGCGTCAGCGTAATCAGATCGTTGGCCGGGCCGACCGTGCGTATACCGGATTGGGCGGGTGCCCATGAGATGGCGGATCCCTCTTTAATGTCGATTGCCCCGGAGAATATATACTCGCCGTATCTGCGGAACGTGATTGTGTAATGACCGGGCTCTATTTGGCCGAAAGTGGAGGTAACGTTGAATGCGCATACGCATTCGCATAGAGCACTGTTCTCCTGGGCGTTGAAAACCAGGTTGTTGCCATCCCTCTCAAACCATGTGGTGAATCCGAAGGGGCAGCAGTTGGCCACGAAGTTTTCCCATGTCACGGTAAGAATGCCATTGACGTATGTTATGGACCATGAGTCTGCGTCGTAATCCGGTGCATGCTGACTGTTAGAGCGTGTGTTCAGGCATCCGGAATCTTCGACCGAAACGGGATCGATCCGTTCTGCGGAGGCAGTAGCCGTGGGAGCCGACGTTATGGCTGACGCCATAAGGGCAAGCGGTAGTATGCGTTTCATAAGCGAAATGTTGTTAATTAAATTTGTCATTGGTCATGTTGGTGTTTCGTTGTTGATAAACTCACCATATAGATAAATTTATCTCCAAAAGACTGCATCAGCCGGATAATAATTTTATGGTATTGTGGTTTTTATTAATTTTGTGAGAATAATTTTTATTATCTCATGCAGCCTTTTGATGTAGCGTGAATCTATGAGTCAATGGATAAAAGATATCTGATACAGCGCTGCCAGTCGGGAGATAGAGAAGCCTTCGGGATTCTCTATCAGACTTACCTTGTCCGCATGTACAGGATTGTAGCATATTATGTCCATAATCAAGATGCGGTATGGGACATTCTGCATGACGGGTTCCTTATAGCATTTGCCTCCATAACGTCGCTGAAAGATGCCGGAAAGGTCGAGCCGTGGCTTATCTCCATAATGAAGAACCTGTCTCTCCAATATCTTAAAGAGGAGTCAAGCCATATTCCCGTTCCTGTTTCGGATAGCGAAATTATCCATAAATCCGACGAAACCGTAGATGAAGAATCCGATCTTACCTGGGAAGAACTGGATAAGATGATCAGCAAATTGCCGGAAGGCTACGGCAAAGTCTTTCGGCTCGCTGTTCTTGACGGGCTTTCTCATAAGGAGATAGCGGGTATGCTCGGCATAGCTCCACATTCCTCATCTTCGCAACTCACTCATGCAAAAGCGATGTTGCGACGTATGATAAAACAGTACCGTATGGAGATGGGCATACTCTCGATTATCGGAATTATATTGCTTATCTGGCATTGGGCTATCGACCGCAATGAAGATACACACTCGACACCGATGATAAGCAATAACGCCGATAAGGAATTGCCCTTAGCCACTGACTCGATTGATAGCTCAGATTCAGCGACAGATGGTGGTGTGCAAAACTCAAGGATGATATACAAGACAATACAGCATCCTGAGGTACATCAAAATATAGCGGAGACGGCAATCGCGGCAGACAGCGTAACTGCTGTTATGAATGACAGTATTACGAACGATACCGTAATGCTATACCCGAATATTGTAAATCGAGAAAGGCTTATAGTTCATGAAGATGTCCGAAGTGTAAAACGCAGCGAAAGCCGGGATTGGTCGTTGGCGTTGGCGTACTCCGGCAGTTTTGGTCAAAATGATTTGAACCGTTATCGGATACCGGATCCCAATATGTCAGATGCAAATGATCCGGTTGAAGAAATTGAAGTCACTGAAAAATCCCACCATTACATGCCGTTGGTAATAGGACTGTCCGTCAATAAGACGATCACATCCCGCTGGAGCATAGAGACCGGACTCCGCTATACGTTCCTGCGGTCGGAATTCCTTTCGGAAAGCGAGTTGATGAACAGGGAGACAACGCAGCGCATACATTATATAGGCATTCCCTTAAAAATCAACTATCGGATATTCACATACCGTGGATTCTCGCTGTATGGTCAAGGAGGCGGAGCGTTGGACATTCCGGTTTATGGCACACGGTCCGTATGGGAATATCTGCCGAGAGAGGGTGCTGTGAGTACGGATGAGTTCCATATTCATGCACCTGTACAGTGGTCAGTGGAGGGCGGTCTTGGCATCCAGTATCATTTCACACCGTCATTCAGTATATACGCAGAGCCATCGTTCCGCTATTATTTCAACACCGGCTCGGATGTCAGGACAATCCGTCAGGACAAGCCCTTTGAATTCACTCTACCAATCGGACTGAGGTTCACCTGGTAAGCAGGAAGGGATTAATGAGTCAGCATTTTATGTGGACTTATAATTATATTCCTACGGAATTGCATGTAATTAAAAATACGCGGGACAGTATCTTGAAACTTGATACTGTCCCGCGTTATTTGATATTTCTTAGAATGTCGAACTTCGTTATTTGACGAAGCGGAGGGTGGCGGAATTGACGCCGTCGGATGCTTTTGCGATGTAGATGCCTTTCGGCAGGGACTTGATGTCGATGTCGGAGTTGCTGTCGGAGTCCATGCGAAACCGTATCATGCCGGTGGCATCGTAGATTTCGACGGTCACTTCCTTGTCGGCCGTGACATGGAGCATGCCTTCAGGAGTCAGAGTGATCATGTCGTTTGCCGGGCTTATCGTACGGATGCCTGATTGACCCGGTGCCAATGTGATGTCGGTTCCTTCCTTAAGGTCGATTTCGGCTGTAAATACATCCTTCCCATACTGACGGAATGTGATGGTGTAATGCCCTGGCTCTATTGTGCCGAAAGTGGAGGTTACGTTGAACGGGCACATACAATCGCACCTTCCATCGTCCGCAGCTGCATTGAAAACCAAGTTGCTGCCATCCCTCTCAACCCATGTGAGAAATCCATCGGGGCAGCAGTTGGCTATGAAATTCTCCCAAGTCACGGTCAGAATGCCATCGATATATGTCATGGACCATGAGTCTGCATCGTAATCCGGTGCATATGGGTCATTGGAACGAGTGTTGAGACATCCGGAATCTTCCACAGAAGTGGGATCGATCCGTTCTGCAGAGACAGTGACGGTAGGAGCCAGTGTCATGATGGATGCCATGAAGGCAAGCGGTAGTAGTCGTTTCATAAGCGAAGTGTTTAAGAATGGAACATAATAATGCTCACAGTGGAACATTTCGAAGTCGTTTAGCGGCTTCAATCTCTATCTCAGGCGAAATTAATTAATTTATTCGTAATTACAAAGTATTTAGCCAATTAATTTTATCAAAATTTCAATTATGCCTTACACTTAATGACGAGTGCCTGATTCTCTCAAATGGCTGAAAACCGCAACATGTAATGTAACTGCGATTGATATTATTGCGGCGGAATTGTTATATGAATGACACAAGGCGTACATTTTGAAATTACGGGCAAGAATATGAACCAACTTGATCAATAGCCGGATATAGTATCCGCATACAGAGATCTCAGATGATTATTATGATTTGTTATAATGAAATATTTGGGTTATATTTGTAAAAAAATAGGAATAGATGGCAGAGGACAATACCTACATTCGGTTTGACTGGGCGATGAAACACATGCTTCGCGATAAAGCTAACTTCGGTATTCTCGAAGGACTAATCTCCGTGCTTTTGGGCGAGGCCGTAGAAATAGTGGAATTGCTCGAAAGTGAGTCCAATCAGGATTCGGACACCGATAAGTTCAATCGCGTTGACATAAAGGCCAAGAACAGCAAAGGTCATCTCATCATCGTGGAGGTGCAGCTGACGCGCCAGTTGTACTATTTGCAGCGAATTCTATATGGTACCTGCAAGGCCATCACGGAACACATAAACATCGGAGAAAAATACGACCAGGTAAAGAAGGTGTATTCCATCAGTATCCTTTACTGCGACTATGGTAAAGGCGATGATTATGTCTATCATGGCGAGACTCGTTTCCGGGGCATCCATACGGGCAACGACCTCCTTGTGAATACTAAGGAGGAAGGCGTCATTGTGCAGCATCTTCCCAAAGAGGTATTCCCTGAATATTTCTTGGTGCGTGTCAATGTATTCGATAAAATACCCGAGACTCCTCTTGACGAATGGCTGGATTATCTCAAGACCGGCAAAGTGAAGGAGGATACTCGCACTCCGGGCCTTCAAGAGGTGAAGAAGAAACTTCGGATTCTATCGATGACCCCGAAGGAGCGTCGTGCGTATGATGCACACATGGATACCATCATGGTTCAGAACGATGTGCTTGACACGGCAAGAGACGAAGGACGAGCGGAAGGACGAGCGGAAGGACGAGCGGAAGGACGAGCGGAAGGAGTAGCCGGAGTAGCGAACAATATGATTGTCGCCGGTATGGACAACAGGTCAATCTGTACATTGACTGGTCTTTCTGACATGGAAGTAGAGGAAATCCGAAAATCAATGAATGGATGATAATCCGAATATAGGGTTCATAAAGAGAGAATCCCTCTGTGCCTAAAGAGCAAAAGCGTGCGAGGTGTAGATTTATTTGAAGGTTTCGGAAATTATTTATAACTTTGCGCTTTCAAGACCGAAGTATGAGTACTTACAACGACAAATCGGCGAGTGCTGGGAAACGCGAGGTGCGGTTCTCAAAGATGCACGGCGCCGGTAACGACTACATTTATCTGAATGGTTTTGAGGCAATTCCCGAAGATTTAAGCAAATTGGCCGTAGAGGTAAGCGACCGGCATTTCGGGGTGGGTTCGGACGGACTGGTAGTGATATGTCCGTCGGACGTGGCCGATTTCCGCATGCGTATGTATAATTCCGACGGCAGCGAGGCCGAGATGTGCGGCAACGCGTCGCGCTGTATCGGTAAGTATGTCTACGACCGCGGCCTTACGGACAAGACGGAGGTGACTCTGGAGACACTGGCCGGCATCAAGGTGCTGAAGCTGCATGTGGAGAACGGCGAGGTGACCGAGGTGACCGTGGATATGGGCGAGCCTGAGCTTCGGCCCGATCGGGTGCCGGTGGTCAGCACCAGCTCCGACCGCATGATAAACGAGCGAATCACTGTCAACAATACGGAATACGACATTACGGCAGTCAGCATGGGAAATCCTCATGCTGTTGTTTTTGTTAATGAGATAACCGACGAGCAGGTTCTGGGCCGAGGTCCGGAACTGGAGCGCGCCGAGGTGTTTCCGCGCAAGGCCAACATCGAGTTCGCCCGCGTGGTGGACCGAGGCCATGTCGAGATGCGCGTGTGGGAACGTGGCACGGGCGAGACCTTAGCCTGCGGCACCGGAGCGTGCGCCACGGCCGTGGCCGCCGTGCTGAACGGACACACTGACCGCGAGGTGGATATAGTGCTGCGTGGCGGCACGCTGCACGTCCGCTGGGACGAGGCCACCAACCACGTGATGATGACCGGTCCGGCACGGTTCGTGTGCGACGGAACGTTTTATAGGTATTAAAGAGAAATGAGTAATTAGCAATTAGTAATTTACCTTGCCAACTACGCATTGATTTGCATCGGATCTTACTAATTACTAATTCCTAATTACTAATTGATAATTGAATAAGGATGAAGATAAACGATAATTTTGAGAAATTGCCTGAGAGCTACCTGTTTTCGACGGTAGCCCGCAAGTTGCGTGAATATAAGGAGTCGCATCCCGGCAGCGAGGTGATACGCATGGATATCGGCGACGTGACGCTTCCGATACCGCAGGCCTGCATCGAGGCCATGCACCGTGCCGTCGATGATATGGCGACCGGCGACACTTTCCATGGCTACGGTCCGGAGCAGGGCTATGCGTTTTTGCGCGAGGCCATCGCCGACGGCGACTATGCCGGTCTCGGCATTTCGGCCGATGACATCTTCGTGTCGGACGGCGCCAAGAGCGATCTCGGCAATTTAGGCGATATATATTCCAAAGACAATGTCGTGGCCGTGACCGACCCCGGCTATCCGGTTTACGTCGATTCCAACGTGATAGACGGACGCGGCGGTAAGTTGGTGGACGGCAAGTGGAGCAACTTCGTATACTTGGACTGCACGGAGCAGAACGGTTTTAAGCCGACGCCTCCCGAGGCTCATGCCGATGTGATATTCCTCTGTTCACCGGCCAATCCGACCGGAGCCGCCTTTACTCACGCCGAGCTGAAGGCCTGGGTGGACTATGCGCGACGCAACGATGCAGTGATAATCTACGACTCGGCCTATTGCGCATACGTGCGCAGTGCCGACGTGCCCCGCAGCATCTATGAGATAGAGGGGGCGCGCGAGGTGGCCATCGAGGTGCGCAGCTTCTCCAAGACGGCCGGTTTTACCGGCCTTCGCTGTGGTTACACCGTGGTGCCGGCCGAAGTGACGGGTACGGAGGCCGAAGGCAACCGTGTGCAGCTGCGCAAACTGTGGCTGCGCCGTCAGACCACCAAGTTCAACGGTGCAAGCTACGTGATACAGCGCGGTGCCGAGGCCCTTTACACCTATGCAGGCCAGGAGCAGATACGCCGGAACGTGGACTATTACCTGCGTAATGCCGGCATCATCCGCGATGCGATGCTTAAGGCCGGATTCAAGGTGTACGGCGGACTCGATTCGCCGTACGTATGGGTGAAATCGCCGGCGGCCGACGACAGCTGGAAGCTGTTCGAGACGCTGTTGGAGCAGGCGCAGATCAGCTGCACGCCGGGTGTGGGATTCGGCAGCCTGGGTCAGGGCTGGATCCGTTTCACCGGCTTCAATACCGAGGAGAAGACCCGCGAGGCGATGAAAAGACTGGAAACGGTGGGACTTGGCTGAAGCCAAGCAACCGGAACAAAAGTCGCAGCGGATACCCGGAGCGTCGGGACACCGCGGTGAAATATACGAGAATAGATAAAAGGTAAAGGTAAATAAGAAAGAGAGTTACCCTAATTTATAATTTTATGTCAAACCTCAGAGTAAAGAGTGTGCTTGAGGCCACCGGCCGGAAAGCAGTGAAGGTTGAGCTTCCCAAGGAGCGGGTAGAGCGGTACTACGGCAAGCAGGTGTTCAACCGACAGAAGATGTTTGAGTACCTGCCCCGCGAGACGTACATGGCGCTGATAGACGCCATCGACAACCGCAAGCCATTGAGCCGCGAGCTGGCCGACAGCGTGGCTCAGGGCATGAAGCAGTGGGCGCTGGACAACGGCGCGCGCCATTACACTCACTGGTTCCACCCTCTGACCGGCAGCACGGCCGAGAAGCATGACGCCTTCATAGAGCATGACGGCAAAGGTGGAGTGGTAGAGAAATTCTCAGGCAAGCTTCTGGTCCAGCAGGAACCCGACGCATCCAGCTTCCCCAACGGCGGCATCCGCAATACCTTCGAGGCTCGCGGTTACTCGGCATGGGACATCTCGTCGCCCGCATTCATCGAGGACAACACGCTGTGTATCCCCACGGTGTTCATCTCCTACACGGGCGAGAGCCTTGACTACAAGACGCCGCTGCTCCGCGCGCTTAACAGCGTGGACAAGGCCGGCACACGCGTGGCGCACTTGTTTTATCCCGAGGTGAAGCATGTTGTGGCATACCTGGGCTGGGAACAGGAATACTTCCTGGTGGACGAGGCTCTGTATGCCGCACGTCCCGACCTGGTGATGACCGGCCGCACCCTCATGGGGCACGAATCGGCCAAGAACCAGCAGCTGGAGGACCATTATTTCGGTTCTATCCCGAGCCGCGTGGAGGCTTTCATGCTCGACCTGGAACTGGAGGCCCACAAGCTCGGCATACCCGCGAAGACACGCCATAACGAGGTAGCCCCGAACCAGTTTGAACTGGCTCCCATATTCGAGGAGTGCAACCTTGCCAATGACCATAACCTGCTGCTGATGTCCGTTATGGAGGAGGTGGCTAAGCGTCACAATTTCCGCGTGCTGCTGCACGAGAAGCCCTTTGCCGGCATCAACGGAAGCGGCAAACACAACAACTGGAGCCTCGGCACCGACAACGGCACACTGCTGTTCGCGCCCGGCAAGACCCCGGAGGACAACCTGCGCTTCGTCACCTTCGTGGCCAACGTGATGGCAGCCGTGCATAAGCACAACGGTCTGCTGAAGGCATCCATCATCACGGCCACAAACCAGCACCGTCTGGGCGCCAACGAGGCACCCCCGGCCATCATCTCGATGTTCTTAGGCCGCCAGCTGTCCGAAGTCCTCGACAAGATCGAGAAACACGACAGCGACTCGCTCACAGTGAACGGCAAGGAGAAGTTCAACATAGACGTGGCTCAGATTCCCGAGCTGATGCTGGACAACACCGACCGCAACCGTACCAGTCCCTTCGCATTCACGGGTAACCGCTTCGAATACCGCGCCGTTGGCTCGTCGGCCAACAACGCAGCCGCCATGATTGCCCTGAACGCTGCCATGGCCGTGCAGCTCAATGAGTTTGCCGACGCAGTCGAGAAGCGCGTGGCCGCCGGCGAGGACAAGACCAAGGCAATCCTGTCCGAAGTCCGCAAGCTGATCGTGGCATCCAAGTCCATCCACTTCGACGGCAACGGTTACAGCGACGAATGGAAGGAGGAAGCCGCCAAGCGCGGTCTCGACACCGAGACTTCGGCACCCCTGATGTACGACGCATACACACGCCCCGAGAGCGTGGAGATGTTCGAGAAATCGGGCGTGCTCAGCCTCAAGGAGATAGAGGCTCGCAACGAGGTGAAGTGGGAGACATACTCCAAGAAGATACAGATCGAAAGCCGCGTATTGGGTGACCTGGCCATAAACCACATCATCCCCGCCGCTGTGCGCTACCAGTCCACGCTGCTTGACAACGTCTATAAGATCAAGCAGCTGTTCTCGGGCGACAAGGCCGACACTATCGCGGCTATCGACATGGACAATATAGAACAGATAAGTGAGAACATAGCAGCCATCAAGACCAAGGTGAAGGAGATGGTAGAGGTGCGTCACAAGGCCAACCGCATGCCCTCCGAGCGTGACAAGGCTATAGCCTATCACGACGACGTGATGCCCAAGATGGACGAGATCCGCACACACATCGACAATCTGGAACTTATGGTGGACAACGAGATATGGCCGTTGCCCAAGTATCGCGAGCTGCTGTTTATACGTTAAAAATGTTACATCCGTCAAAACGAGGGATTTACATGCCCTCGTCACCTATCAGAAGGCTCTCCGGCGTGGCCAATGCGGCTGCCCGGAGGGGCCTTTCCGTTTATTACCTGAACATTGGACAACCGGATATCCACACTCCCCGCGAGGCGCTGGAGGCTGTGGAAAATATCCATCTGCGCGTACTGGCCTATTCGCCGTCAGACGGCCTGGAGAGCCTGCGCAAGAAGTTTTCCGAGTATTATCACCGTTTCGGACTGGACATCAGTCCCGACGAGATCATAGTGACCGCGGGAGGTTCGGAGGCGGTGCTGTTCGCCTTCATGGCCTGTCTGGATCCGGGCGACGAGATAATAGTGCCCGAGCCGGCATACGCCAACTATATGGCCTTCGCCGATTCGGCCGGCATACGTATACGTCCGCTGCCCTCCAACATTCACGATGGATTCGCCCTGCCGCCGGTGGAGGACTTCGAGAAGAAGATCACCAACCGTACGCGCGCCATCCTGCTGTGCAACCCCAACAACCCGACAGGTTATGTATATACCCGCAAGGAGCTGGAGGCCATCGCCGACATCTGCGAGCAGTACGACCTGTTCCTGTTCGCCGACGAGGTGTACCGCGAGTTCTGCTACACCGACCAGAAGTTCACGTCGGTGATGAGTCTGGACCGCATAGCCTACAACACGGTTATGATTGACTCCGTGTCGAAGCGTTACAGCGAGTGCGGAATCCGCATCGGCGCACTGGTGTGCCGTAATCCGGAGATACACGCCGCCGTGATGAAGTTCTGTCAGGCGCGTCTCAGTCCCCCGCTGTTAGGCCAGATTGTGGCCGAGGCTTCGGTGGACGCTTCCGAGAAATACATCAGGGACGTGTACGACGAGTACAAGAAGCGCCGCGATTTCCTGGTGGAGCGCATCAACCGCATCCCGGGTTGCTACGCCCCGATGCCAGACGGCGCCTTCTATACGATGGTGGAGCTGCCGGTGGACGATGCCGACAAGTTCTGCAAGTGGTGTCTCGAGGAGTTTGAGTACGAAGGAGGCACCGTGTTCCTGGCTCCCGGCAGCGGATTCTATTCAAATCCCGCAATGGGACGCCGACAGGCGCGCATCGCATACGTGCATAACATTGAGTATCTGGCCAAAGGCCTTGACATTCTGGAGCATGCCCTGGAGGCATATCCCAACAGAATCAAAGATCTTGGATTATGAACATAAGAGAAATTACATCCGGCATATATTACACGGGCGTCAACGACCGCGTTACCGATAAGTTCGAGGGAATGTGGCCGCTGCCGTACGGTGTGAGCTATAACGCCTATCTGGTGCGTGGCTCCAAGGCCACGGCGCTGATGGACACAGTAGAAATCACCGAGGTTCACGAATATCTCGACGCAGTGGAGCGTACGCTGCAGGGCTCCACGCCCGACTACCTGGTGGTGCATCACATGGAGCCTGACCATTCCGGTTCCATTCCGGAGGTGGTACGACGCTGGCCCGACCTTAAAATCGTGGGCAACGCGCAGACCGTCGGCATGATCAAAGGCTTCTACCACGTGGACGACGACAGCCGCTTCGTGACCGTCAAGGACGGCGACACCATCGACCTGGGCGACATGACGCTGCTGTTCCGCCTCACCCCTATGGTGCACTGGCCCGAGACCATGATGACGTATGTGGCCGAGAGGGGAGTGCTTTTCTCGGGCGACGCCTTCGGGTGCTTCGGCGCGCTTAACGGTGGCCTGATAGACACGGAGCTTGACACAACCGTATATTGGGACGAGATGTACCGCTATTACAGCAACATCGTGGGCAAGTACGGACGCTTCGTGCAGCAGGCCTTGCAGAAACTCAGCGGCGTCACGCCCGAATATATCTGCACCACTCACGGACCGGTATGGCATGAGAAGATAGCCGAAGTGATGGGTATCTACGACCGTCTCAGCCGCTACGAAGGAGAGGATGGCGTGACCATAATCTATGGTTCGATGTACGGCAACACCGCCGAGGTGGCCGAGGAGATAGCACGCGGACTGGCCGAGGCCGGTGTGAAGAATATCCGAATTCACAACGCCTCGCACAGCGACATGAGCTATATGATCAGCGACGCCTTCCGTTACAAGGGACTGATTGTGGGGAGCGCCACATATAGCATGACGCTGTTCCCGCCCGTCAAGGCATTGCTGACGGCACTGCAGGTACGCGAGGTGAAGAACAAGGTGTTCGCCGGATTCGGCAGCTATACGTGGGCCGCAAATGTGGTGAAGAAGGAAATGGAGGATTTCTGTGCCGCTGCCGGTCTGGAAATGCAGGGCTTCGTGATGATGAAGCAGGGCATAGACGAAGATGTCCGCAACGCCGCTCGTGCCCTGGCTGCCGAAGTGGCCGCTAAACTTAATTCCTGATTGAATATTTATGATACTTGACATGATACCTCTGGCCATATTCGATGCCAGCAGTTTCTTCCAGTGGTTTGTGGAGAATGCCAACTATCTGTTCGTGTTCGTGTTCATGACCATCGAAAGTTCGTTCATACCCTTCCCGTCGGAAGTGGTCGTACCCCCGGCGGCCTATCTGGCATGCACCAATTCCGGTGCCGGTTCGGACATGAACATATATATGGTGGTAGTGATGGCCACGCTCGGGGCATTGTGCGGGGCGTTCATCAACTATTACCTGTCGCTGTGGGTGGGTCGTCCGGTTATCTACCGCTTCGCCGACAGTAAATTAGGTCACGCCTGCATGATAGACCGCGCCAAGGTAGAGAAGGCCGAGAAATATTTCGACGATCACGGAGCGGTGTCCACGTTTGTGGGCCGTCTGATTCCGGCCATACGCCAGCTGATATCGATACCGGCCGGAATCTCGCGTATGAACGTGGGGCAGTTCGCGCTGTTCACCGCTCTTGGCGCCGGATTATGGAACGCCATACTGGCCGGACTCGGCTATTGGCTGTCGACCGCCGTACCCCCGGAAATGCTGTTCGAGAAAGTTGAGGAATACAACCGCTATCTGACCTGGGCCGGCTATGGCATCCTGCTGATATGTATCCTGGTGATACTATGGAACGCGTTCGGCAAGCACCGCAAGAAGGATGCCGCATCCAAAGAGTGAATCCTTAAATCTAAATAAGAATTGCGCATCGCGAATTGTGCATTGCGCTTTTTTAATAATGCATAGTGCATTCTTAAACCATAAAACACATGAAAGTAAGTCCGTCGCTGCTCGCAGCCAATTTCGCCGACCTGAAGCCTCAGCTTCAGATGATCAATGAATCGGAGGCAGACTATCTGCACCTTGATGTAATGGACGGCGTGTTCGTTCCCAATATCTCGTTCGGGTTCCCTGTCCTGAAATCGGTGTCGGAGGTGGTGACAAAACCTCTGGATGTGCATCTGATGATAGTGGAGCCGCAGAAATGGGTGAGTCAGGTGCGCGACCTCGGCGCCGAGATCATGAACGTACACCAGGAGGCCTGCGTGCATCTGGACCGTTGCATTCACAACATCCATCAGGCCGGCATGAAGGCCGGTGTCACGCTGTGTCCCTCCACGCCGGTCGAGATGTTGCGCGACGTGATTCATGAGGTGGACTTAGTGCTGATCATGACGGTCAATCCCGGCTTCGGCGGTCAGGAATTCATAATGCACAGCCTTGACAAGATCCGTCGCCTGCGCGCCTTGATAGACGAGACCGGCTCGAAAGCCATGATCGAGGCCGACGGCGGCGTCAACGGCCACACGGCCCCGCTGTTGGCGCAAGCCGGCGCCGACATCCTGGTCAGCGGCTCCTACGTATTCAAGGCTCCCGACCCTAAGGCCTGCATCCGCGATCTCCGCGCATTATAGTACGAGACTCTCCCGGACGTTTGAATATATATATTGGAATAAAATTGACGGAAAAAGCCATGGCTTTCTCCGTCAATTTTTTGATGATGTTGACTTAGGTCTTTGTGATGGACGATAACGAGAATCAATAGTAACATGGACTCTCCGCAGCCGTGCAAAGACTCGTAAAAAACTATTGATATTTATCACGATTCCTTGCGGTAGAGCGGGGCGGTCGGGGGCTCCTGACCTTTGATGACGTTGTGGTAGTAGGCGTAGGTCATCGGGATGCCGGTGCCTTCCACGGCATTGACCAGATGACACAGCACGAGCGTATGCGTGTCGCAGTCCACCATGTCGTATGCCTCGAGTATCAGACGGCCGGCAAATGTGCCCTTGACACACGGCACATAATCGATCAGGTCATAGCCGATGCCTTCGTATTTGTCCGTGTCGCGCGAGCTGAAAAAACCGAACCGGCCTATCAGCATCGGATCCGTATCCTGCGACAGGATGGAAACGGAGAAGCGTCCGCTTTCCTTCACCGCCTCCAGTGTGTAGTTGCTCTTATTGAGAGATACCGCTACGATCGGTCCCTTGGACGTTAACTGGAAACAGGTGTTGATGGTGCATCCGACGGCGCGCCCGTCTTTGAACGCTCCGACTATGTATACTCCGTACGACAAGTTGTAAAGTGCTTTCAAATCCATAAAATATGCTATTAAGTGTTTACATAATAAACAACCCATAAGCTGTAATAGTTTCATGTGAAATGATAAGTAATGCGTCTGATAGTAGCGCAGGCTGTCCTCAGTCGCGCATAGATGCGCAAAAAAGCCCAATGAAAATTATCCATAAGGCTTTTGGTCCGTTGTTATGCGCGGCTGGAGACAGCCCGCGCTACTAAACGCGGTAGAGGACAGTCTGCGCCACTAAACGCGGTAGAGGACAGTCTGCGCCACTATCATCACAATGTTATCAGTGCTTTGGTGCCGTGGGCCGGGGTGGAGGAGATGGTGAAGTCGCCGCCGTGCAGGCGGGCTATCTGACGGCTCAGGCACAGGCCGATGCCGCTGCCGCCCGGTTTGGTGGTGAAGAATGGCTGGAACAGATTCGGCATCATCTCCGCCGGTATGCCGCAGCCGTTGTCCTCGATGCTGATATACGGACGCCCTTCGCTCACAGACACGTCGACATGGATATGCGGCTCGGAAACACCGGCGACTGCCTGCACCGCGTTTCGCAGCACGTTGGTCACAAGACGTCCCAACAGGTCGCGGTCGGCCCGAAGCCGCATGTCTACCGGTATGGTATAATCTATAATGTCTATGTCAAGGCCGTTGTCAGTCAGATAAATCGCAAACGCCTTCCGTATGCCCGTGAAAAACTCCATTACGTCGATGGTTTCGATCTGAGGCTTAGGCAGGTGCGTCAGCTCATAGTATGAATCCAGGAAACGGCGTATGCTCTGGCTTTCGTCCGAAATCAACGACACGGCTTCGTTCAGATTCTCGCCCTTGTAACGATCAGGATTGCGCTTCATGTCCGAGCTAAGGGAAACTATCGGGGTGATGGCGTTGCGCATTTCGTGTGTCATGATGCGCAGGATGCGGTCGTAATACAGCTTGCGCGTCTCCAGCTCCAGCCGGCTTGAGTTGTAGACGGCCATGATGCGCCGCATGGTATTAGACATGCGGTTGATGTCCGGGTCGTGACTCTCCGCGAACCGGATGGTGGTGTCGTTCATGTCAAGCGCATCCATGAAATCGGACATGGATCGTATCAGTCTCTGCACTAACAGCCACAGCAGAATGACGGAGATAACGGCGGGTATAAGCGACAGGATGGCCAAGGCGTATTTGCCGTCGGCGAAACATAGCGTCGCGAGTGCGGTAAAGAACACAATCCCCGCTACGCAGAGTATGAAATTCAGACGGAAATGTTTCACTTCTTCAACTGATTATAAAGAGTCTGACGGTTGATGCCCAACAGTTTGGCGGCCTGAGTGAGATTGCCGTTGCAGCGTGCCACCACCGAATTGATATGGTCTGCCTTGAGTTCGTCGAGGGTCATGGCGTCGAGCTTGTCCTGACGCGCCTTGGTGTCCTTGGCCTGCGACAGCACGGCCTGTTCAGAGAGGGCCAGACGGTTCTTGCGGATGGCCGACTTCACTTTGGCTATCAGGTCGTCGTTGTCCCACGGTTTGGTTACGAAGTCGTCGCCGCCACGCTTCATGGCCTCGACGGCAAGCTGTATGTCGCCGAAGGCGGTGATCAGCACCACGGCCGGCGGCTGAGGCATGGACTTGATGCGTTCCAGCCAGAACAGACCGTCGTTGCCGTCCAGACGCGAGGTGTCGAAATTCATGTCCAGCAGCACGGCGTCGAAGTCCCCGTTGGCCAATAATGCCGGAAGCAGCTTCGGGTCGCCGATGGTTAGTATGCTGTCGAACTCGTTGCCCAGCACCATCTTAAGCGACAGCCGTACCGCCTTGTTGTCGTCGATTATCAGTATTTTCATGATGCAAATTTAACGCGTATGGGCGTATGCGCAAAGTGAATTACCGGAAAAATGGATTCAACGGGAACGATTGTCTAAAATTTAGACGATTTCAATGTGCAAAATGCGGTTTCTCCAAATTTAACGGGCCAAATGAATCGACGGTATATAAATTTGCATCGTCATAAACAAAGACGATGAAGAAACTGATTTTTTCCATACTGCTTACAATGGGAGGTCTGACGGGCATGGCGCAGATGACGTTGAACGATTGTCTGGTCTATGCCCGCGACCATGCCCCGCGCAATGTGATAAACGGCCTCGCGGTGCGCCAGAGCGCCATCGACAGCCGCATCGCCGCTTCCGACCTGATGCCGTCGGTTGGTCTGTCGTCAAACGGCAACCTCAGTTTCGGCCGTAACATCGACCCCGAAACAAACACCTACGACAACCGCAAGACCCTGTACACCGGCTTCGGACTGCAGATGTCGCTGCCTCTGTTCGACGGCCTGGTGAGCATAAACAACCTTAAGGCTGCAAAGACCGGCAAGCTCCGTCAGGAAGAAGCCGCAAGGCTTGAGGCGGACAATATTTCGCTTGAAGTGATCCGGTCGTTCTATAACGTCTCGTACTGCAAGGCGATGGTGTCGCAGATGGAGGAACAGCTTGAACGCGACCTGCGGAACCTGAAGGCCGCTGAGCTCGGGATGGAACTCGGCACTAAGAGCGGTGCCGACGTCGCCGAAGTGGAAGCCATTGTCGCCGCAGACCGTTACGAGCTGACAAACCAGCGCAACCTGCTGAGCAAGGCATACCTGAAACTGCGCGCCGACATGGGTATGGAACCGGACGGTGGCGAACTGGAACTGACGGAGGAGGAATATGCCGGAGAACCTGATGCGGACTTCGTGCATCCCCGGATAGCGGAGGCCCGACTTGGTCTGCAGCAAAGCAAGTACAGTCTCAGGGCCGCGAAGGGGGCTTTCTCGCCAGTAATATCCCTGAATGCCGGGGTTTCTACTTCATATTACAAGATATTCGGAGCCGATTATGTGAACCGTCGCTTCTTGCAGCAATGGCACGACAATATGGGGCAATATATCGGCTTTTCGGTTTACTTTCCGATTTTCAACGGATTGTCGAGGGTGAACGGCCTGAAGAAAGCCAGACTTGAGGTTAAGCGTCAGGAGGCGCTGTTGGAGGAAGCGCGACTGGAGACAGACCGGCAGAAATCGGAGGCACGACTTGACTATGACGCCGCGACCGATGAGCTGGAGGCAGCCACGGCCAGGGTCACGGCTGAAGAAACGGCATACCAGGCCGTGCAGCGCAAGTTCGAACTCGGAGGCGCTTCGGCGATAGACCTGTACACCTCAGGCGCGAAGCTGGCCACGGCACGCGCCAACCGCGAAGGAAAACGGATTCAGAAAATAATAAGCCGCATCCTGTTGGGATACTACAACGGCGAAAAACTGATTAAGTAACACAAGGTTATATGACAATGGAATTAAATGAAATTAGACTCACAGAACTATTCGGATGCTGACGCATCCCACAGAACTGACAGAACGGCACAGAACTTTTTACTCGTTTACTTCTGGCCAGACTCTATGATGGCACAGAGCCGTCATTGACGGCAACAGAATTATCACAGAAGCATTCCGTGCAAGTTCCTTCACCTGCGTCAGCAGGATCTGTGTAAAGGCAAAAGTACTACGAATGTATCAGAATAGATTGTTCTGTGTTAGTTCTGTAAGTTCAGTGCAAGGGAAAAGCCTGCTTTTGCCGTCAGTTCTGTGAGTGACAGTTTTTTATAATTCCAACATGAGACAGCTGAATTAAGGAACTACACCTAAGTATAAAACTGATTGAGAAATGGACAAGGAGATAAAACCCAAATACGGAAAGATTAAGAAGTATGGCATAATCGGTGCTGTTGCGGTGCTGATTGTGGCGGCCGCTATATTTGCAGCCGGCAGGGTGGGCGAGTCCACCTACAAGGTGGAGGCAGACTCGATAACCACAGCCGAAGTGACACAGGGAATGTTCAACGACTTTATCCGCGTCAACGGCCATGTGGAGACAGGCGTGATTGTGCAGGTTTCCGCACTTGAATCGGGTATAGTGGAACATAAGTGGGTGGAGGAAGGCGCCGACGTTCAGCCGGGCGACATCATGGTGACGTTGCAGAATCCCAATCTGCGTCAGCAGATACTCGACTCGGAGTCGCAGTTGGCCGAGAAACAGAACATGTTGCGCGACACCGAGATAGCGATGGAAAAAGAACGTACGCAGGTGAAACAGGATCTGTTGTCGGCGCGCACGGACTATGTACGCAAACAGCGCACAATGAAGCAGAAGGATACACTTTATAAGGAGAAACTGATTTCGCGTGAGGAATACCTTCAGGCCAGGGAAGACTGCGAACTGGCGCGGCAGAACCTCACGCTGCTGCAGGAACGCCAGCGTCAGGACTCGCTGTACCGACAGGTGCAGGTGTCGATGATGCGCGAGAGCCTGCACAACATGCAGGAGAACTTCAACCTGGTGCGTCAGCGCGCGGACAACCTCAACATCCGCGCCTCACATGCCGGCCAGCTCGGCACTCTCTCGGTTGAACTTGGCCAGAACGTGGGCGCCGGCCAGCAGATAGGTCAGATCAACATCCTGGACAACTACAAGATCACCGTGCAGATCGACGAGCATTATATCGACCGGGTGGAAACCGGACTGCGCGGCAAGGTGGAACGTCAGGGCAAAGAGTACGACGTGACGCTGTTCAAGGTTTATCCCGAAGTGGCCAACGGCATGTTCAAGGCCGATCTGAGGATAGAGGGCGCGCTGCCTGAGAATATCCGCGTGGGTCAGACCTATTACATCAACCTGCAGTTGGGCGAGCCTACGGAAGCGGTGCTTGTGCCTCGCGGCGCATTCTTCCAGAGCACCGGTGGCCACCAGGCATACGTACTGAGCGAGGACGGCAAGTCAGCTACGTTGCGCGACATCAGGATAGGACGCCAGAACACGCAGTATTACGAGGTGCTGGAGGGCCTGCGTCCCGGCGAGCGCATCATCACCAGCAGCTACAAGAATTTTGGCAACGCCGGGAAGATAATACTACAATAATGACTGAAAATTAACGCTAAAACTATAACTATGAAAATTGAAATCAAAGATCTGGAGAAGGTGTTCCGTACGGACACTGTCGAGACGGTGGCTCTGAACAAGGTGTCGTTCACCATCGGCGACGGCGAGTTTGTGGCGATAATGGGTCCGTCGGGTTGCGGAAAATCCACTCTGCTCAACATACTCGGACTGCTTGACAATCCCACGGCCGGAAGCTACCTGCTTGACGGAAAGGAAGTAGGCAACCTCAGGGAATCGGAGCGTACGGAATGGCGCAAGGGGCGCATCGGCTTCGTGTTCCAGTCGTTCAATCTGATCGAGGAGATGACGGTGCGCGACAATATCATGCTGCCGCTGAACAACCTGAAGCTGGACAAGGCGGAAAAGAGGCGTCGCGTTGACGAGGCGTTGCGCCGTATGGGCATCAGCCACCGTGCCGGACATTACCCGTCGCAGCTGTCGGGCGGCCAGCAGCAGCGCGTGGCCATAGCCCGTGCCATCGTCGGCAAACCGGGACTGATACTGGCTGACGAGCCGACCGGTAACCTCGATTCCAGGAACGGAGCCGAGGTGATGGACCTGCTCAGGGACCTGCACCGCGACGGTGCCACCATCGTGATGGTGACCCACTCGCAGCGCGACGCCGCGCAGGCCGACTATATCATAAACCTGTTCGACGGGCAGGTGGTGGAGAACCTTAACGACAAACTGTGACGCTATGCTGAAATTTTTTACATCCGACCTGAGACGGAATCTGACCAAGATATTCTGTCTTACCATAGGTCTGGCCATCGGACTGCTGTTGGTGGCCAAGGCGTTTGTCGAGCAGTCGTTCGACCACGCCATCCCGGAATACGGGAATGTATATCTGGCCAAGGAGAACGTAACCTTTAACGGGGAATTCAGGGAGTATCTGAGCACTCCGGGAGCGATAGCACCGGGGCTGAAGCGATACGTGCCGCAGGTGGAGAAGGCCACACGCGTCTCCACATTGTTCGGGTCGTTGGCGGTGAGAACGCCGGACGGCAGACTGGTGGACGTCGAGGGCGTGACGTTGGCCGACAGCTGTCTGTTCGATGTGTTGCGATGGCCGGTGATCAGCGGTAATCCCAAGGAGGCACTGACGGTGGAGGATTACTGCATGATACCGCGCTCGCTGGCCGAAAAACTTGGCGACGATGTGATGGGCATGACGTTGACGAGTCCTGATGTCGGCGACAGCTATAAGGTGATCGTGGCAGGAGTGTATGAGGATTTTCCCATAAACTCGACATTCAGAAATGTAATATATCTGTCGCTGTCCACTATCGGAAAGTTCTCATATGACGGACGCGACAACTGGGTGGGCAACGACCGTTACCGAAGCTATGTGCGTCTGGCCAAGGGAGCATCCCCGGCTGATGTCACGCCGCATATCCAAAGGATGCTGAAGGAGAATGTAGACAACGAGGCTCTTGAGGTATTTAAGTTCAATATCGCCCTGATGCCGCTTACAGACGTCTATAACTCGCAGGACAGTGTCAAGACCATGATATGGGTATTGAGTCTGTTAGCGTTCATAATATTGGTGAGTGCGTCGCTCAACTATCTGCTGATAGTGATAGGGCAGCTCGGGAAGCGTGGCAAGGAGATGGCCGTGCGCAAATGTTACGGCACAAGCAACCGCAAGATCTTCCTGCGCATCATGGGGGAGAGCGAGTTCTTCCTTGCCGTGTCCATCGCGCTTGCCGTGCTTATAGTGCTGAGTCTGTCGGATCAGTGCGAGATGCTTCTGGGTTATCCGGCTTCGGTATTGTTGTCGAGTCCCGACGTGTGGCTTGTCGAGGTGTGCGTATGTGTGGCGTTGCTGCTCATAACCGGTGTGATTCCGGCGTGGATTTATTGCCGGACCCCGGTGTCGCATGTGTTTCATCAGAACACGCGCAAGCGCAGAGCCTGGAAACTGGCATTGCTGTCGGTACAGTTTTTCGCCACAGGCCTTATGTTCTGTCTGCTTGTACTGGTATACAGACAGTACGACATGATGAGCAGGGGAGACATGGGCTATGATTACGAGAATGTGGCGTATCTGAATGTGGGAGCATTGCCCGCCAATGAAAGGAAAGTGATTAAGGATGAATTGTCACGCCTGAGTTGCGTGACAGGAGTGGCTTCGGCTTATCAGAACTTCACAGGATGGGCCGCCGGCAACAATGTGTGGATAAAAGGGGACCCGAGACCTGACAATCAGGTGAACGTGGCCGATATGTATTGGGCCAATGCCAATCTGTTCGATGTGATGGGCATGAAGTTCGTGCAGGGTGAGACCTTCCGCGAGGATGCCGACACGACGGTTCATCAGGTGATAGTCGAGGAGCGTTTCATCGATGTGCTGAAGTCGAATTTCGGTCATAAGGATGACAATATCATCGGCCAGCGGTTCAACATAACCGAACACATAAGTCTTGACGGATCTGACGAATTCACGATTGTCGGAGTGATCGGCAACATACGTCGTGGCGGCTACAACATAGACAGTTTTGACCAGCGGGCCGGAGTGCTGTTCCCCACCACGGAAGTGTGTGATAACCTATATGTGCGGTTCACCCGTCTGACACCCGAGACGCTGAAGGAAGCACAGAAGGTAATAGACGGAAAATATTCCGACACTATGTATATCACGCCTTATAAGACCATGGTCGAGGCCTGGAACGCGCCGGTGAAGCGGTTCGGCTTCTCGGTGATGGCGGCGGGCATCGCCATCCTGCTGATAACGATTATCGGTCTGATAGGCTACACGGCCGACGAGGTGCAGCGGCGCGCCAAGGAGATAGCCATCCGCAAGGTGAACGGCACGACCGTGGGCAAGATACTGCGCATCTTCTGTGTCGACATCCTGAAGGTTGCCGTGCCGTCGCTGTTGGCAGGCGGTATCGCAGCCGTGCTGATTGGCCGCGACTGGCTGTCGCAGTTCACCGACCAGGTGTCCCTCTCGCCCTGGAGCATGGCCCTCTGCCTGATGGTCATCCTGGCTATAATCCTCGCCGTTGTCTGCCTCAACGCCCTCAAGGTAGCCCGCAGCAACCCCGTCGACTACCTCCGCACCGAATAGCCATTCTTTTCCCATCGAGAAGCCCGCGCCTCTATACTGGAGTGGCGATGTCCTCATCGCCATCCGATAGGGGCGCGGGCCGTCTCCATTATAATGTCTCCATTATAAAGTCTCCACTGCATGGAGAGGCAGATTAGTCATCCACGATTCCTGCCGATAGTTTGACATGGATACCCTATATGCAGTCTCCGGTTGATGGTCGGCAACGAATTGACGCAGACTTCTCGCTTTTAAGTTTTCCTCTGCCTTTACTTCGATTGGTATGACCTGTCCGGATTCCTGAATAAGGAAATCAATCTCAAGCTGAGAGTTCTTTTTAGCGTAATAATATGGTTCATGATGCAGAAGCAGTTCCTGAAGAACATATTGCTCGGTCAATGCCCCTTTGAACTCCGTAAAGATCCGATTCCCTTCCACTATTACAGATGAATCCAACCCGCTCATTGCTGCCAACAGGCCGATGTCAAGTGCAAATATCTTGAATGCAGCCTTATCTTCGTAGCTTTTTAGGGGTATCCGAGGTGCCGTCACATTATTGACACGATGTATCAGTCCTCCATCAAATAGCCATTGCAATGCAATTTCATATTCTCTTGCCCGGGCTCCCTCTTTAACAAGTCCATAGATGAATTTTCGATTCTCTTTACTCAGTTGAGCCGGTAGCGAATTCCATAACATCCTTATTCTCGGCACCACATCTGCCGGAGCATGTTTTGAAAAATCATAGTCATAGCTTTTGAGAATCTCGTTTTGAATTTCTCTAACCTCTTTCCAATCTTTATTCTCACTGAAAGCCTGCACGGCTTCGGGCATACCTCCTACATAATAATACTGCTTGAGAATTTCTGAAAGTTTAGGAGAAAACATGTTGACTGTGGCCCAATCCTTTTGGCGGATTATTTCCATCAGTCTGTTTTCTCCCATTGCATCCAAAAATTCAAAGAAACTCATCGGATGCAATGTCATGAACTGAACCTTACCAACAGGAAAGGAGGTGTCCCGGTGCAATTCGATACCCAATAGGCTTCCTGCTGCGATGACATGTTGCTCGCTCGCGTTTTCATTAAAATATTTCAATGCGGTGAGCCCATTTTCTGCCTCCTGTATCTCGTCAAGGAATATCAGTGTTTCGCCCGGAATAATGTTGACATGCGTAGCCGCGCTGATGGCGTTAATGATTCTGTCCCTGTCATAATCGGTTGAAAACAGACTTCTCAGAAATACCTGTTCTTCAAAATTTACGTAGGCGATATTCTTATAG
>ERZ1026968.21-NODE-21-length-95802-cov-6.626004_pt1 | contig 95802 bp, 61 predicted proteins | sample MGYA00519295_ERZ1026968 | MGnify/ENA primary metagenome ERZ1026968 (study PRJEB26926, sample SAMN06164480) | human gut metagenome | biome: ENVO:00009003; feature: ENVO:2100002; material: ENVO:00002003 | host: Homo sapiens | place: USA | collected 2012 ...
GCCTTAGTCTCGTGGGCTCGGAGATGTGTATAAGAGACAGCAGATAGATGGCGCGTTCCAGGGCGGCGCGGGTGAATTTCATGCCTCGGTACCGGATAACGCGGTCATCGTCGGCGGGACGTGCCAGCAGGTCGAGAATCACCTGATGGGCGGTCATCATGCTGTCGACGGTCATGGGATTGAGCACGTCGAATATCACGCGGTCGCGAAGGGGCATCCTGCGTTTCACGCGCTTGTCGCGCGAGGGCCATTTCTGTTCGTCGCGCAGGAGTCCGCAGCTGCGCAGCATCATGGCCGGAACCACGACCGTACTGCCGCGTTCGTCGCCGAACAGGTAGGAGAAGGGAAACTGCGACGAGTCGGGATGGGTCTTGTGCTGGCCCATCAGCAGCGAGAAGGCGCCGATCTTGGCTCCGAGCATCAGGTAGGAGAGGGAGCTGGTCTTGACGCCGCGCTCCAGCACGCCCCAGTGCACGGGCCCCATCTTGTACATGTGGTTGCTCTGGTTGGTGCCCGATCCGGCGTTCATGAACGATGTCTGACAGCCTATCAGCAGCGACGACTTGTGCATCGACACGGTGTAAGGCCCGGCGAATACGGCGCAGGCCTCGCCGTTCTCCAGATGGCAGTTGGCGAAGAAAAGGGAGTCGTGTGCAGTGAAACCGTTGGCGAGGGTGACACCCTGGCCGACGAAGCAGTTGTGGACGATGGCGCCCGAGTCTACGCAACCGTCCTCGATCACGAAGTTTTCGGCCTGTACGCCATGGCCTATGTATGCCAGTTCCTTGCCGGCAGCTGCATTGTTGACGATGGTGCCGTTGCTCAGCGATGCCGCGCCCTCGATACGGACGTTATCGTCTACATGCACGTTTACGATGGGGCCGCAGCCGATGATGCGCACGTTCCTGCCGATGGCCTGCGGGGCTGAGAAATTCAGCAGCGGGGTGCTGAGCAGGGGCGTGAGATGATTGGCCGACCATTTCGGCATACGCGCCATCAGCAGGGCTAACTGAGCCGACATGCCGGGGAAGATGGTGACGGGGCGCGACCCAGTCTCGTCCAATACGCTGACCAGGGTGCCGATGCCGCAGCGTGTCTCCGGCTCGAAGTCAATCAGCTCGGTGTCGATGATCTGCGTGTTGTCGCCGATGGCACAGTTGCGCAGAGCGTTGCCTATGTTGCGTATCAGCACGTGGTTGCCCACGGTGCAGTCCTGCAGGCAGGCGCTGAATATGCCCTCGTCGGCCGTAGCGTCGACGGCGCCTATCGAGACGTCGCCGATGAAGCGCGTCCGGCGTATGGCGCCCAGGGCCGTGGCGTCACAAATTGAAACGCGGCTCCAGTCCGTAGCACTGCAGCCGTTGTGTTCCAGTTCCCGTTGTTCCCACCATTCCAGCGGGCGGAGTGTCTTGTCTGTGTCTGTCTGACTCATGTAGTTTCCTATAAGTCTTCTTTATCCGGGTCTTGTGCCTCGGCTTCCAGGTCTTCGTATTTCTGATACAGGAAGTCGTTGTACGGGAAGCGTTCGGTATGAATCTCTCGGGCCTTCTCGTAGAGTTTCTGTTTCAGCTCCTCGATGTTGAGTTTGTCCTTGGCCGAGATGAACACGCAGTTGTTGTCCATTCGCGACATCCAGGTGCGCTGCAGTTCGGGAAGCGATACGTTCTCGCGGGTGGGCGGCGTCAGGTCATCGGGATCCTTGGGCGTATAGCTGAAGGCGTCGATCTTGTTGAACACCATTATGACCGGTTTGTCGGACTTGCCGCACACGTCGGCCAGTGTCTTGTTGACCACTTCTATCTGTTCCTCGAAGTTTGGGTGGCTTATGTCCACCACATGCACCAGCACATCGGCCTCGCGCACCTCGTCGAGGGTGGATTTGAACGATTCCACCAGGTGCGAGGGGAGTTTGCGGATGAATCCGACGGTGTCGGTGAGCAGGAAGGGGAGGTTTTCGACCACAACCTTGCGTACGGTGGTGTCGAGGGTGGCGAAAAGCTTGTTCTCGGCAAATACCTCCGACTTGCTGAGCAGGTTCATCAGCGTGGACTTGCCGACGTTGGTGTAACCCACTAAGGCAACGCGGGTGAGCTTGCCCCGGTTCTTGCGCTGCACGGTCTTCTGTCGGTCGATGGCCTGCAGTTCCTCCTTTAGTCGCGAGATACGGTCCAGGATGATACGGCGGTCGGTCTCGATCTGGGTCTCGCCGGGTCCGCGCATACCGATACCGCCCCGCTGGCGCTCAAGGTGAGTCCACATCCGCGTGAGCCGTGGCAGCAGATACTGGTACTGGGCCAGCTCCACCTGGGTACGCGCCGTGGCGGTCTGCGCGCGCTTGGCGAAGATGTCCAGAATCAGGCTGGTGCGGTCCAGTATCTTGACCTTCAGCTCCTTCTCGATGTTGGCCACCTGTTTGGGACTGAGTTCGTCGTCGAAGATGACCAGTTCGATGTCGTTCTCCTCTATGTACAAGCGCAGCTCCTCGAGCTTGCCGGTTCCTACGTATGTGCGCGGGTTGGGGTAATCGAGGCGTTGCGTGAAACGAGCGACGGGCTCGGCTCCGGCCGTATCGGCCAGGAACGCAAGCTCGTCGAGATATTCTTCGGTCTTGCGCTCGTCCTGCAATCGTGTGACAAGACCCACAAGGACCGTACGTTCGCTCATTTTTTCAGTTTGTTATAACGTGCGTTAAGACCCTCTACCACCTCGTCGGTCACGTCAAGAGCGGGATTGATGTAGAGCGTGGCGGCCTTGAAGAAGATGGCGTCATAGCCACGGCTCTTGTTGTATTCCTCGATGAAGGCGTTGATGGAGTCGTTTACATTTTTCTGAGCCTGGAGTGCCTGCTGTTCGAAATTACTCTGGAGCGTTGCGGCCTGCTTCTGTGCCTCGGCCTGCATGCTGTTAAGGCTGCTCTGGTCCTGCTCGTAGCTTTCGCGGGTGAGATAGCCGTTGTTGTTCATTTTGTTCTGCATCACGGCGGCCTGCGACTGCAGACGCTTCTCGTGGGTGCGCATGGTGCTCTCCATCGACGACTGCATACGCATCATTTCCTCGTTGTAGTCCTTTGCGAGCGCATACTTCGCCAATACGGTGTCCAAGTCTACATAACGGTAGTTGGGGAGGTTGTCTTTGGCTGCTACCTTATCGGTCTTGGCAGCGGGTTTGGTGTCCTGCTTGCTGTCGTTGCATGATGCCAGTGTGCCTGCCCCTATCAGCAGCGCTGCGGCTGCCATCGCTATGGGTCTGTATAGTTTTTTCATTATGTATGGTTATGTTTTTTTCTTGGCTTGTTTGCGCGGAGCCGCATGACGGTGCATGGTTTTGGCTCCGTACAGGTTTATCGAGAGCAAAAGTAACGATATTCCTACGATTATGATAACAAGAAACGTTAATTTCACTTTTTTTAAGGTTTATATATCCTTGTCAGAGCGCAAAATTAACAAAAAAATGTGAAATTATGCAGATTTCGCAATTATTTTGCTAACTTTGGAGGTAAATAAGAGAATATATAATCCCAAAGCACTATAAATTATGGAAGTAAAAGACTTGAAGCCCGAGTTGCTGTGGAAGTGTTTCGACGAGGTTACGAAGATACCCCGTCCGTCATGCCACGAGGAGAAGATCCGCGAATTCCTGGTGGACTTCGCCAAGAAGCACGGTATCGAAGTGAAGACCGACAAGACCGGAAACGTGGTGATGAGCAAGCCTGCCACACCGGGCCACGAGAATGCGCCGACAGTCGTGCTGCAGGCCCACATGGACATGGTGGCCGAGAAGAACAACGGCGTGGAGCATGATTTCCTGACGGATCCCATCGAGACATACGTGGACGGCGACTGGGTAAAGGCCAAGGGCACCACTCTCGGAGCCGACAACGGCATCGGTGTGGCCGCAGGAATGGCCGTGATGATAGACGACAGCCTGGTGCACGGCCCTCTGCAGGCCCTGTTCACCGTCAATGAGGAAATCGGCCTGGAGGGCGCGCAGAACATCAGCGCCGACATGATAAAGGGTGACATCCTGCTGAACCTCGACTCCGAGGACGACGGCGAGATATTCGTGGGTTGCGCCGGCGGTATCGACACCACGGCCGACTTCACTTACAAGCGCAGCTATACCCCCGAGAACTTCGAATACATGAAGGTGTCGGTTACCGGCCTGTTGGGCGGTCACTCCGGCTCGGACATCAACCTGGGCCGCGCCAACGCCAACAAGGTGATAGCCCGCTTCATCTGGGAATGCTCCAAGCAGTGGGACATCACGGTGTGCAGCATCGAGGGCGGAAACCTCCGCAACGCCATCCCGCGCGAAGCATACGCAGTGTTTGGCGTACACTCCGACCACAAGGAGGAACTGAAGCGCAAGCTGAAGAAGTATTATCAGGACATCCTTGAGGAATACAAGGGCGTTGAGCCGTCGATGGACCTGCGCGTGGAGAAGGCAGAGCGTCCGGAATTCTGCATCGACAGCGAGACCTCGATAGCCCTGATCCGCGCCATCTACAGCGCTCCTCACGGAGTCATCTCGATGAGCCGCGACATCGAGGGTCTTGTTGAGACCTCGACCAACTTGGCCGCCGTCAAGGTGATAGACGAGAAGACCATCCGCATCACCACCTCGCAGCGCAGCAGCGTGGAGAGCCGCAAGAACGACATAGCCGGACAGGTGGAGGCCCACTTCGAGCTGGCCGGAGCCAAGGTATATCACAGCGACGGATACCCTGGCTGGGCTCCCAACATGGATTCGAGGATAATGAAGATCACCGCCGACGCCTACGAGGAACTGTTCGGCGTGAAGCCGGCCATCAAGGCCATACATGCCGGACTGGAGTGCGGACTGTTCCTCGACAAGTTCCCGCACCTTGATATGGTGAGCTTCGGCCCGACCATGACCGGCGTCCATTCGCCCGACGAGCAACTCCTGATCCCGACCGTCGACAAGTTCTGGCGACACCTGTGCCGGGTTCTGGAAAAAGTGGCCGAGTCATGAAATGCGTTGCTGCGTTGCTGATGATGCTCCTCGTGACGGCAACTGCCGTGGCGGGAGCATCGTGCGACAACGACAGCACGGGGAACGTGACGGGACACCGTGAGATGCGCGTGCGCGTCGACACGGTGCCCGCAACGGATTCCCTGTCGCGCTATACCGGACTGACGGACGCCGATTTCGAGGCCGTGGCCAAGGAACTGGACGTGGAGATAGCGGCCATCAAGGCCGTGGTGCTTATAGAGGCCGGCAAGCAGATGAAGGGTTTCTGGGCGCCCGGCGTGCCGGTGGTGAACTTTGACCGCAGCATGTACAACTCACACCGCCACAAGGCCGTGAACAAGAAAGGCGACAAGAATGCCAAGGTGCCGGCCGGTCTGACAGGCTACGCCCTGAAGGAATGGACCCAGCTCACCAACGCCCGCCGGCAGAACGAGGACGGCGCCAACATGGGTACGTTCTGGGGAATGTTCCAGATCGGAGGCTTCAACTACAAACTGTGCGGTTGCGAGACCGTAGGGGAGTTCGTGAAGCTGATGAGCGAATCGGAACTGGAACAGTTAGAGCTGTTCGCCGCTTTCATCACCAACACGGGAATGCTGCCCGACCTCAAGGCCAAGAACTGGTCGGCGTTCGCCCGCAAATACAACGGCGCCAGCTATGCCCGTCGCGGATACCATACCCGTATGGCCAACGCCTACGCCAAGTTCAAGAAATAATGACGGGCTATTGACATCATGATGACGGTCTCAATCTTATAATAAAGGAGGACTATGAAAATTACAGAATTACAGCCTGCCCTGGTGTGGCAGGCGTTTGACGAGATTACGAAAGTACCGCGTCCCACTCATCACTTGGCCAAGATGAAGGCGTTTCTGCTGGATTGGGCCAAGCGTCACGACATCGAGGCCGAGGCCGACGAGGTAGGCAACGTGGTGATGCGCGTTCCGGCCACGCCCGGCCATGAGAACGCGCCGACAGTGGTGCTGCAGGGACATCAGGACATGGTGGCCGAGAAGCTGCCGGAAGTGAAGCATGACTTCCTGGAGGATCCCATCACGACGGTGGTGGACGGCGACTGGGTACGTGCCGAGGGCACGACATTGGGCGCCGACAATGGAATGGGCTGCGCTTCGGCCATGGCCTGTCTGACCGATCCCGATTTAGTACACGGCCCGCTCGAGGCACTCTTTACCGTCGACGAGGAGCAGGGTCTGATCGGAGCCAACGGCTTGCAGGCCGGCTTCATCACAGGCGACATCCTGCTGAACCTCGACTCCGAGGAGATGGGCCAGCTGGTGATAGGCTGCGCCGGCGGCAAGGTGACGGAATGCCGTCTGCCTTACACTCTGGAGGAGACTCCGTCAAACTACGAGAGCCTGAAGGTCAGCCTGAGCGGACTTAAGGGAGGTCATTCCGGCATGGAAATAGGACTGGGCCGCGCCAACGCCAACCAGCAGCTGGCCCGCGTGCTGTGGGAAGCCGATGCACATGTCACCAACGTAGAGGTGTCGGAGATAGACGGAGGCAACTTAGCTAACGCCATCCCGCGCGACGCCCATGCCGTGGTGGCCGTGAGCCGCGACGCCGTGGCCGACTTCGAGCGTTTCATCAACGACTTCAACCGTCAGCTGCACGCGGAGTTCGACTTGGCCGAGAACCATGACTTCCAGCTGAAGGTAGAGAAGGTGGAGCGTCGCCCCAAGGTGGTTGAATCCTCCGTGTCGCACCGTCTGATAGCCGCATTGTACTGCTGTCCCAACGGCGTGCAGGGGATGTCGCTGGCCATCGAGGGCCTGATTGAGACATCGTGCAACCTGGCGTCGGTCAAGATGGTGGAGAACGATACGATACTGATCACCGTGCATCAGCGCAGCTCGGTGGATTCGCGCCGTGACGAGATAGCCGACCGCATCAGCGCGCTGTTCGGCATGATAGGCGCCGACGTCACGTTTGACGACGCATACGTGGGCTGGAGCCCCAATCCGCAGTCTAAGGTGCTGAAAGTGGCAGAGGCTTCCTACCGCGACCTGTTCGGCAAGGAGGCTAAGGTGGAGGCCCTGCATGCCGGCCTGGAGACGGGACTGTTCCTGGAGAAGATGCCCCATCTGGACATGATCAGCTTCGGCCCGACGCTGAAGAACATCCACTCGCCGAGCGAGCGCGCCAACATCCAGTCGGTGGCCGAGTTCTACCGCCTGCTGAAGGAAATCATCACCCGTCTGGCAAACTGACGTAAACAGACATAATATAATGAGGGCGTGCCGAGATGCAATATCCGGCACGCCCTTGTTGCGTACATTCACATAAGCGCGCTGCCTGTCTTGTCTGACTGGAGCGGCGACGTCCCCGTCGCCGACAATAGCATTGAAATATAAGCCGGGAGTAAACAATTCGGGGGTACGCGAGGTTAATAAATACAGAGAAACACGAAAAGATGGTAGATTTTTTATCCATAGGAGTATTTATCGACGGAGGCTATTACGCCAAGATCAACCGTGCGCTGAAGGCCCGCGACCGCAGCATCATCAAGGTAAGCGCGCTGTTCGAATACATCTGCTCGGAGATATCGATGCAGGAAGGCATCAACATATCGGACTGCCAGATAACGGAGGCCCACTATTTCCGCGGACGTTTCCGCGTGAAGGAGGCTTACGACAAGCATCTTCTGTACAACGAGCGAAAATTCGAGGATACGTTGATAGAGAACGACGTGGTGTTCCACTATAAGCATCTGCGCGAGGTGGAGCGCGACGGCCAGACCGAGGTGATAGAGAAGGGTGTGGATGTATGGTTCGCCCTGGAGGCCTACGAACTGGCGCGGTTCCGCCATTTCGACTATGTGGTGCTGATTACGGGCGACGCCGATCACGAAATGCTGGTGCGCAAGCTGAAGGCGCTGAAGATCAAGACCGTATTGCTGACATGGAATCTTACCGACGTGGACATGACGTCGTCGCTGCTGCGCGACGAAGCCGGCCAGCACTGGGAACTCTCGCAGATGGTGGACGGCGATCCGCAACTCCGCAAGATGATTCTGTACAGGCTGCGCGAGCCGGCGGTGAACTATCTTGGCGATAATTTCTGATTGTGTCTCGCGCATTGTGAATTACTAATTGCTCATTATTAATTATAAATAAGTTCGGGTTATGAAAACAGGAAAAATCAAAGGTCTGCTTATGACTATGGCCGTAATGGCCCTGACGATGATGGCATCGTGCGGCGGAGGCGTGAAGCCGGAAGAAGTAGCCGCCAAGATTGACGCGCAGGAAGAACTGTCGCAGAAGGACTATGCCGCAGTGCTGGACTATTGCGGCGACTATGCCAAGAAGGCGCAGCAATACTTCGAGATCATCAACTCGCAGCCTAACGATTCGACCGCGGAATACATCCGCGCAGCCGAGGATATGGCCGCGCTGGTGCAGGAATATCCATATCTGGACATGTTCCGCAATGTGGTGTACAATCTGAAGGACTCGGATCTTGACAAGGAGAATCAGAAGAAAGTGGAGGAATACACCAAGTACCAGGCATTCCCGTTGCCGGAAGGGGCAGGTCCCGACCTGTCGACGCCCGGCGTGGTGGGTGATATAGAAGACATGCCCTCGCAGGCCGGCACGGACAGCACCGGCGTCATATCGCAGGGCGACGGCGTAGTGGTTGACGAAACTGTCGGCAAATAACACACATTCTGACCCGTGCCGACCCATACGGCCGGCACTGTGTCAGACCTCGTTACGACCCCGGCAGAAGTCCGGCCAATATCCCGTATCCAGGCTCCGCATGGTTCCCATGCCGGAGCCTTGTCGCATGTGTATGATACTGGTCTGATAATGACAGGTATAGATGATGATGAATTGTAAAATGAAAGGGGGATGGGGCGTTAAATTTTGTAATATGGTGAAAAAATGGTAATTTTGTCGGCTGAAATTACGTTTAACAATCATTGATCCGAATAACAAGAAGATTTTTCTCTCCCGAACGTTGAGTGGCTGCATGGAACGGTAAGTGATATAGCGCTTTATACCAAGGGGAAGGATAACTAAACAAACAACGACTGAAGGTATTGCATTATGACGGGCCGCATGAAATCATCATGCCGCATATCATAATGATACGGAATGCCTTACAGCTTATATTGAACTTATGTGTGGAATAGTAGGATATATCGGAGACGGTAACGTCTACGACATCTTGATCAAGGGCTTGCACAGGCTGGAATACAGAGGCTATGACAGTGCCGGTGTGGCGCTGGTTGGCCGCGACGGCAAGCTGAACGTGTATAAGGCCAAGGGAAAAGTGGCGAATCTGGAGGCTTATTGCGAGCAGAAGGATCTGGATGCCGTGGCCGGCATCGCCCACACGCGCTGGGCAACCCACGGCGAGCCTTCGGATACTAACGCGCACCCTCATTACAGCGAAGACGGCAACATCGCCCTGGTGCACAACGGCACCATCGAGAACTACAAGGTGCTGAAGGACGCGCTGAAACAGCATGGCTGCGAATTCAAGTCCGAAACCGATACGGAGGTGCTGGTACAGCTTATAGAGTATATACGCCTCACCAACAGATGCTCGCTGCTCAAGGCGGTGCGCAAGGCCTTGAAGCAGGTGGTGGGAGCTTACGCCATCGCGGTGGTGGACAAGACCAACCCGGATGTAATAATCGCTGCACGGCAGAGTTCGCCGCTGGTGATAGGTATCGGCGAAAACGAGTTCTTCTTAGCTTCGGACGCCACGCCGTTCGTGGAATACACCAAGGAGGCCGTGTATCTGAAGGACGGCGAGATTGCCGAGATACGCCGCGGAATGCCCCTTAAGATCACCGACCTGGACAACAAGGAGGCGGACATCGACATCAAGAAGCTGGAGATGTCCATATCCCAGCTGGAGAAGGGTGGCTACCCGCACTTCATGCTGAAGGAGATATTCGAGCAGCCCAACACCCTGCGCGACTGCATACGCGGCCGTGTGGTGGAAGGCGGAAAGCGCATCATCATAAACGGGGTGCTGGACAATAAGGAAAAATTCCAGAACTGCAAGCGCATAGTGATCGTGGCATGCGGCACGTCGTGGCATGCCGGCCTCTTGGGCAAATATCTGATGCAGGACATGTGCAAGATTCCCGTGGAAGTGGAGTATGCCAGCGAGTTCCGCTATTCGAATCCGGTGCTTGACGACCGCGACATCGTGATAGCGATATCGCAGAGCGGCGAGACCGCCGACACGCTTGCAGCCGTGAAGATAGCCCGCGAGAAGGGAGCCTTCGTGTTCGGCGTCAGCAACTCGGTGGGATCGTCCATACCGCGCGAGACCGACAGCGGCTGTTACATCCACGTCGGACCGGAGATAGGCGTGGCCTCTACCAAGGCATTCACCGGCCAGGTGATGGTGCTTACGCTTGTGGCACTGGCAGTGGCACAGCTGCGCGGCACTATGGACGCCGACACCATCGGCAAGATCGGCGCCAGGATACTGGACATCCCCGGAAAGGTGGAGGAAGTGCTGAAATCGGCCGAATTCATCGAGCGCCTGTCGCTGACGTATACGTATGCGCGCAACTTCCTGTATCTGGGACGCGGCTACAGCTATCCTGTAGCCTTGGAGGGTGCGTTGAAGCTGAAGGAAATTTCGTATATCCACGCCGAGGGTTATCCGGCCGCCGAGATGAAGCACGGCCCGATCGCGCTGATCGACCAGGAGATGCCGTCGGTTATAATCGCGCCCAACGACCACCTGTACGAGAAGATAGTGAGCAATGTGCAGCAGGTCAAGGCCCGCGGAGGCAACATCCTGGCCATCGTGAGCCAGGGTGATACCGAGATATGCAAGATAGCCGACCATGTGGTGGAGGTGCCCGAGATGCCCGAGTGTCTGACGCCCATCATCACCAGCATCCCGCTGCAGCTGCTGAGCTACTATGTGGCCATCAACAAGGGCAAGAACGTGGACATGCCGCGAAACCTCGCGAAATCGGTCACTGTGGAGTAATTTTGTGATGACTGAAATACAGAGGGTTGCTAAATTTTTTCAAAAAATTAACGGAGAATATTTGCACAAGAATAAAATTCGTTATAACTTTGCACTCGGATTCGCGAAAAGTGGTCAAGTAAAGACCTCGTGAGGGAATCCGGAAGGGTGGATACCAGAGTGGCCAAATGGGGCAGACTGTAAATCTGCTGGCTTACGCCTACGGTGGTTCGAATCCATCTCCACCCACAACGCAGAACGTTGCATTGCGGAAGTAGCTCAGTTGGTAGAGCATTAGCCTTCCAAGCTAAGGGTCGCGAGTTCGAACCTCGTCTTCCGCTCAAAAAAATGCCTATGTAGCTCAGGGGTAGAGCACTTCCTTGGTAAGGAAGAGGTCGCGGGTTCAAATCCCGCCATCGGCTCCAAGTTATTATCAACCTCCTCCTCGATTCAAGAGGAAAAATCAAAATCAAAATATAGCAAAATGGCTAAAGAAAAATTTGAAAGAACCAAACCCCACGTGAACATCGGTACGATCGGTCACGTAGACCATGGCAAGACCACTCTTACGGCTGCCATCACCAAGGTTCTTGCAGAGAAAGGTCTTTCCGAGCTTCGCTCGTTCGATTCAATCGACAACGCTCCCGAGGAGAAGGAGCGTGGTATAACCATCAACACAGCCCACGTTGAGTATGAGACCGCAAACCGTCACTACGCTCACGTAGACTGCCCGGGACACGCCGACTATGTGAAGAACATGGTAACGGGTGCAGCCCAGATGGACGGTGCCATCATCGTAGTTGCCGCTACCGACGGTCCGATGCCCCAGACCCGTGAGCACATCCTGCTCGCCCGTCAGGTGAACGTTCCCCGTCTGGTTGTATTCATGAACAAGTGCGACCAGGTAGACGACGAGGAGATGCTCGAGCTCGTTGAGATGGATATGCGCGACCTTCTGTCGCAGTACGAATATGACGGTGACAACACCCCCGTTATCCGCGGTTCCGCATTGGGTGCCCTTGAGGGCGATCCGAAGTGGGTTGAAAAGGTAATGGAGCTGATGGATGCCGTTGACACATGGATTCCGCTGCCTCCGCGTGACGTGGACAAGCCTTTCCTGATGCCCGTTGAGGACGTATTCTCGATCACAGGTCGTGGTACTGTTGCAACAGGTCGTATCGAGGCTGGCCGCGTAAAGGTTGGCGACGAGGTTCAGATCCTGGGTCTGGGCGAGGACAAGAAGTCGGTTGTAACCGGCGTCGAGATGTTCCGCAAGATTCTGGACGAGGGCGAGGCCGGTGATAACGTAGGTCTGCTGCTTCGCGGTATCGACAAGGACGAGGTTAAGCGCGGTATGGTAATCTGCCATCCCGGACAGGTTAAGCCTCACGATCACTTCAAGGCTCAGGTCTACATCCTGAAGAAGGAAGAGGGTGGCCGTCACACACCGTTCCACAACAAGTATCGTCCCCAGTTCTACATCCGTACGCTTGACGTAACCGGTGAGATCGCTCTGCCGGAGGGTGTTGAGATGGTAATGCCCGGCGATAACGTTGAGATCGACGTAAAGCTGATCACCAAGGTAGCCATGGATCAGGGTCTGCGTTTCGCAATCCGCGAGGGTGGCCGCACGGTAGGATCGGGTCAGATCACAGCCGTAATCGACGACTAATCACAGCATAGCTGACACATAAAGGGGGCCTTCCCCGACAGGAAGGCCCATATACACGGGAATAGCTCAGTTGGTAGAGCATTGGTCTCCAAAACCAAGGGTCGAGAGTTCGAGTCTTTCTTCCCGTGCTTATTATATACGAAGATGAAATTAATAAAGGATATCAAGGAATCTTATAACGAGTTGGTTTATAAGGTTTCGTGGCCAACGCAGAAACAGGTTATCAACAGCTCGGTGCTGGTGCTGATAGCTTCCATCATACTGGCAGTTTTTATCTGGGCGGTTGACAAGGTGTTCTCATTGCTGATGGAGTTAATCTACAGCATCAATTTCTAACAAAGCAAGTAAAGCGAAGAAATCAATGGCTGAGGTCAAAAAGAGATGGTATGTATTGCGTGCCATTTCGGGGAAAGAGGCTAAAGTCAAGGAGATTCTTGATGCGTCAATCAAGAATACTGACCTTGGCAAACATGTGTCGCAGGTGCTGATTCCGACAGAGAAGAAGTACACTACGACTCCCAGTGGCAAGAAGGTGTTGAGGGAGCACAATCTGTACTCCGGTTACGTGTTCGTAGAAGCCGCCCTTACGGGAGAGGTGATCTATGAGCTGCGCAACACTACGAATGTCATTGATTTTCTGCGTGGACGTAGCAAGACGAGTGATCCGGTGCCGTTGACGCCCGACGAGGTGAAGCGAATGCTCGGCCGTCAGGAGGAGACAAGCGCTCCGGTTGTCGATATGATCGACAACTACCTGGAGGGAGAGACGGTGAAGGTAAACTACGGACCGTTCAGCGGCTTTACGGGCACCATCAAGGAAATTGACCGCGAGAGAAGCCGTGTCAAGGTCGAGGTCAAGATATTTGGCCGAGGCAATGACCTGGTGTTGGAAATATCCCAAGTGGAGAAGGTGTGACGCAGCGTTGATGTTACGCGGCGTTTCGTCGCATAGTAACCACACAAACTACAAATAACAGATAGGACAATGGCAAAAGAAATTGCTGGACAGATCAAATTGCAGATCAAGGGTGGCGCAGCAAATCCGTCACCGCCAGTCGGACCTGCACTGGGTTCGAAGGGTATCAACATCATGGAATTTTGCAAGCAATTCAATGCCCGTACCCAGGACAAGGCCGGGAAGGTTTTGCCGGTAGTAATAACCTACTATTCGGACAAGAGCTTCGACTTTGTAGTGAAGACGCCTCCTGTGGCAGTACAGCTGAAGGAGACGGCAAAGCTGAAGAGCGGATCGGCACAGCCGAACCGTAACAAAGTAGCCGAAATCACATGGGAACAGGTCAAGGCAATTGCAACAGACAAGATGCCGGATTTGAACTGTTTCACCATTGAGTCTGCCATGCGCATGGTAGCGGGAACTGCCCGCAGCATGGGTATAACCGTAAAGGGAGCATTTCCCGAAAACAATTAATCTTCAAAGACAATGGGAAAACTGACAAAGAATCAGAAGTTAGCTTTATCGAAGATTGAGCCCGGGAAGTCGTACAACCTTGCGGAGGCAGCAGAGAAGGTGAAGGAGACAGCGTTCGAGAAGTTCGACGCGTCGTTTGACATAGATGTACGTCTTGGCGTGGACCCCCGTAAGGCCGACCAGATGGTGCGTGGCGTTGTGTCACTGCCTCACGGAACCGGTAAGGAGGTACGCGTGCTTGTAATGTGCGGACCCGACGCAGAGGCAGCAGCCAAGGAGGCCGGCGCCGATTACGTAGGTCTGGACGAGTACATCCAGAAGATCAAGGACGGTTGGACGGACGTTGACGTAATCATCACCCAGCCCTCCGTGATGGGCAAGCTCGGTCCCTTGGGCCGTATCCTTGGTCCGCGCGGACTGATGCCTAACCCCAAGAGCGGTACCGTGACAATGGACGTCGCCAAGGCTGTGAAGGAGGTTAAGCAGGGTAAGATTGACTTCAAGGTGGACAAGACCGGAATCGTTCACGCCAGCATCGGCAAGACATCGTTCTCGGCCGAGGCAATGCGCGACAACGCCAAGGAGTTCATCAACACACTCATTAAGTTGAAACCGGCCACTTCGAAAGGCACATATATCAAGAGCATTTATCTTTCAAGCACGATGGGCCCGGGCATCAAGGTCGAGCCGAAGTCGGTTGCGGAGTAATTTTTAAAACTGAAAATCGATGAAAAAGGAAGATAAAGCTAAGATCATAGAGAGCATAGGCGGCGAGCTGGCACAGTACAGCTGCGTGTACTTGGTGCAGACCCAGGGTCTGAACGCCGAGAAGACAAGCGCACTGCGCCGCGCATGCTTCGGAGCCGAGGTAAAGATGCTGTGCGTGAAGAACACACTGCTGAAGAAGGCTCTGGAGGCAAGCGAGACCGACTATTCGGAGTTGTACGATCTTCTCCACGGTGAGACGACACTTCTGCTGAGCAACACGGGCAACGCTCCCGCGAAGCTGATCAAGAAGTTCCGCGACAAGAAGGAGACCCTTCCGTTGCTGAAGGGCGCCTACGTGGAGGAAACAGTTTATGTTGGCGAGGAGAACTTGGAGACCCTTTCCAATATCAAGAGCAAGAACGAACTTATCGCAGATGTTGTGGCACTGCTGCAGTCGCCTGCTAAGAACGTGATCAGCGCCCTGCAGAGCGGAGGCAATCTGCTGCACGGCGTGCTCGAGACCCTCTCCAAGAAAGAAGCATAAACCAACATAGTAAAAAATTAAAAAAAGATACGAAAATGGCAGATTTGAAAGCATTTGCAGAGCAGCTTGTAAACCTCACCGTAAAGGAAGTGAACGAACTGGCTGAGATACTGAAGAACGAGTACGGCATCGAGCCGGCAGCTGCAGCTGTAGCAGTAGCAGCAGGTCCCGCCGCAGCAGGCGCAGCCGCTGAGGAGAAGACCAACTTCGACGTAGTTCTGAAAGCAGCCGGCGCAAGCAAACTGGCTGTTGTAAAGCTGGTTAAGGAGCTGACCGGTCTGGGCCTGAAAGAGGCTAAGGAACTGGTTGACGGTGCTCCCAACACCATCAAGGAAGGTCTTCCCAAGGCTGAGGCCGAGGGCCTGAAGAAGCAGCTTGAGGAGGCTGGTGCTGAGGTTGAACTCAAGTAAGATCCAATTCTGACAACAAATAGGTTAAGAACGCTCCACATTATGTTTGCGTTCTTAACCTATTATAATCTATCATCGATGCCCCCAGGACGTCGATGATTACGTGCGAATGGACCCCCTGTGTCCAATGCATTTGTATTCCTCTCGTACCTCACGAAATACCCCTCTCTCAATCATATTCCTTTCTTCTCTTAAACCGCCGGGTGACATAAGAAGCTTTTGCAGTTTTTGAAAACATAGATAGAAATTCCTTCGCCGCCACCGGCAATAAAGAACTAAATCCCAACCAATGTCAGTAAATTTAACCGAAAAACCGCGAGTAAACTTCGCGTCGATTAAAAATCCGCTGCCGTTTCCGGATTTCCTTGAGATACAGCTGAAGTCGTTCCGCGACTTCCTGCAGCTGGACACTCCTCCGGAAGAGCGCAAGAATCAGGGATTGTACAAAGTATTCGCCGAGAATTTCCCCATCACGGACACGCGCAACAATTTTGTGCTGGAATTCCTCGACTATTACATTGATCCTCCGCGTTATACCATCGACGAATGTCTGAAAAGGGGTCTGACTTACAGCGTGCCCTTGAAGGCGAAGCTGAAGCTGTCATGCACCGATCCGGACCATGTGGATTTCGACACCACTATCCAGGACGTGTATCTCGGCACCATTCCGTACATGACGGAGCAGGGTACATTCGTGATCAACGGCGCCGAGCGCGTTGTCGTATCGCAGCTGCACCGCTCGCCGGGCGTATTTTTCGGTAACAGCATGCATGCCAACGGCACAAAGCTGTATTCGGCTCGTATCATACCGTTCCGCGGCTCATGGATTGAGTTCGCTACCGACATCAACAACGTGATGTATGCCTACATCGACCGTAAGAAGAAACTTCCCGTCACCACTCTGCTCCGTGCCATCGGATTCGAGACGGATAAGGAGATCGTGGAGATATTCGACCTGGCCGAGGAAATAAAGGTGACGGAAAGCAACCTCAAGAAGGTGATAGGACGTCGCCTGGCCGGTCGCGTGATGGAGAGCATGCACGAGGATTTCGTAGATCCCGACACTGGCGAGGTTACGAGCATGGAACGCAACACATTGATCGTGGAGCGTGGAAGCGAAATTTCCGAAGACAACATCGAAATGATCCTGAACAGCGGCGTCAAGACCATCCTCCTGGAGAAAGAGGGTGTGGCTGCCGTTGACTACAGCATAATATTCAACACCCTGCAGCGCGACATGTCGAACTCCGAGCAGGAGGCGGTCACATACATCTACCGACAGTTGCGTAACGCCGATCCACCGGATCCCGCATCGGCGCGCGAGGTGATTCAGAGCCTCTTCTTCTCCGAGAAGCGTTATGACCTGGGCGAGGTAGGCCGCTACCGTATCAACAAGAAGCTGGGTCTCGACACTCCGATGGAGGTGAAGGTGCTGACGCGCGAGGACATCATCGCCATCATCAAGTATCTGATAGAGCTGATAAATGCCAAGAGCGACGTGGACGATATCGACCACCTGAGCAACCGTCGCGTGCGCACCGTGGGCGAGCAGCTTTACAACCAGTTCGGGGTGGGTCTGGCCCGTATAGCCCGTTCCATCCGCGAGAAGATGAACGTGCGTGACAACGAGGTGTTCAAGCCCATCGACCTGATCAACGCCAAGACCATCTCGGCAGTGATCAACACATTCTTCGGCACCAACGCGCTGTCGCAGTTCATGGACCAGACCAACCCTCTGGCCGAGATCACGCACAAACGCCGTATGTCGGCCCTTGGCCCCGGCGGTCTGAGCCGCGAGCGCGCAGGCTTCGAGGTGCGAGACGTGCACTATACCCATTACGGTCGTCTGTGCCCGATCGAGACCCCTGAGGGTCCTAACATCGGTCTGATCTCCAGTCTCTGCGTATACGCCAAGATCAACAACCTCGGCTTCATCGAGACTCCCTACCGCAAGGTGGAGAACGGCGTGGTGGACCTGAACAACGACGACGTCGTATATATGACCGCCGAGATAGAGGAGGGCAAGACCATCGCACAGGGCAACGCCCCCGTGAACGACGACGGTACGTTCATCAACAACCGTGTCAAGGCCCGTCTGGAGGCCGACTTCCCGATTGTGGCTCCCAACGAGCTGGATCTGATGGATGTGTCGCCTCTGCAGATCGCATCGATCGCCGCATCGCTGATTCCGTTCCTGGAGCACGACGACGCAAACCGCGCGCTGATGGGATCGAACATGATGCGTCAGGCCGTGCCTCTGTTGCGCAGCGAGGCTCCTATCGTGGGAACCGGCATCGAGGGTCAGCTGATACGCGACTCGCGTACGCAGATCACGGCCGAAGGCAAGGGCGTCATAGAGTATGTGGACGCAGAGCGTATCCGCATCAAGTACGACCGCACCGAGGACGAGGAGTTCGTGGAATTCGAACCCGCGACCAAAGAATATAAGCTGCCTAAATTCCGCCGTACCAACCAGGGTACCACCATCGACCTGCGTCCCATCTGCAACAAGGGCCAGCGAGTAGAGGAGGGCGACATCCTGACCGAGGGTTACTCCACGGAGAAGGGCGAGCTGGCACTGGGCCGCAACCTGAAGGTGGCGTTCATGCCCTGGAAGGGTTACAACTACGAGGATGCCATCGTGCTGAACGAGCGTATGGTCCGCGAGGACATACTGACTTCGGTGCATGTGGACGAATATAGCATAGACGTGCGCGAGACCAAGCGCGGCATGGAGGAGCTGACTTCGGATATCCCGAACGTGAGCGAGGATGCCACCAAGGATCTGGACGAGCGCGGTATAATCCGTGTCGGAGCGTATGTAGTGCCTGGTGACATCATGATCGGTAAAATCACGCCTAAGGGCGAGAGCGACCCGACGCCCGAGGAGAAGCTGCTGCGCGCCATATTCGGCGACAAGGCAGGCGACGTGAAGGATGCCTCGCTGAAGGCTACCCCGTCGCTGAAAGGCGTGGTGATAGGCACTTCCCTGTTCAGCAAAGCCACCAAGAAGAAAGGCAACAAGAACAGCGTCAACGCGCAGTTGCCCATGCTGGTGGAGGAATACGAGGAGAAGCAGACCGAACTGAAGGACCTTATGATCTCCAAGCTGAAGGCTCTGCTGAAGGGTAAGAAATCCATGGGTATCCAGGACTACATCGGCGTGGACATCGTGCCCAAGGGCTCGACATTCGACAACATAGACTTCAACTCGCTGGATTACGAGACAATCCACCTGAGCGACTGGACCGAGGACGAGCGCATAAATGGAATGATAAGCAAACTTATCACCAACTATCTGCGCAAGTCGAAGAAGATAGACGCCGAGCTGCACCGCCGCAAGTTCGACATTACCATCGGTGACGAGCTTCCCGCCGGCATCATGCAGATGGCCAAGGTGTACATAGCCAAGAAGCGTAAGATCGGCGTTGGTGACAAGATGGCAGGACGTCACGGTAACAAGGGTATCGTCAGCCGCGTGGTGCGTCAGGAGGATATGCCGTTCCTGGCCGACGGAACTCCCGTGGACATCGTGCTGAACCCGCTGGGTGTGCCTTCGCGTATGAACTTAGGTCAGATATTCGAGACAGTGCTCGGATGGGCCGGCCGCGAACTTGGCGAGAAATTTGCTACTCCTATCTTCGACGGAGCAAGTCTGGACGACCTGAACGAATGGACCGACAAGGCAGGGCTGCCACGCTACGGCAAGACATACCTGTACGACGGCGGCACGGGCGACCGTTTCGACCAGCCGGCCACTGTGGGCGTGATCTACATGCTGAAGCTGGGTCACATGGTCGAGGACAAGATGCACGCACGTTCCATCGGTCCGTACTCGCTGATCACGCAGCAGCCTCTGGGCGGTAAGGCCCAGTTCGGAGGCCAGCGTTTCGGAGAGATGGAGGTCTGGGCGCTCGAGGCATTCGGCGCCGCCCACATCCTGCAGGAGATCCTTACCATTAAGTCGGACGACGTGGTAGGCCGCAGCAAGGCTTACGAGGCTATCGTCAAGGGTGACGCGATGCCGGAACCCGGCATTCCCGAATCGCTCAACGTGCTGTTGCACGAGCTGTCGGGTCTGGGACTGAGCATCACTCTCGACTAATCATCAAAGGACACTACAACTATGGCATATAAAAGAGATAATAAGATAAAGAGCAATTTCTCGAAGATCACCATCGGCCTCGCATCGCCGGAGGAGATCAAGGAGAAGTCGAGCGGCGAGGTACTGAAGCCCGAGACCATAAACTACCGTACCTACAAGCCGGAGCGCGACGGTCTGTTCTGCGAGAAGATCTTCGGTCCGGTCAAGGACTACGAGTGCCACTGCGGCAAGTACAAGCGTATCCGTTACAAGGGTATCGTGTGCGACCGTTGCGGCGTGGAGGTGACGGAGAAGAAGGTTCGCCGCGAGCGCATGGGCCACATCGAGCTGGTAGTGCCTGTGGCTCACATCTGGTATTTCCGTTCGCTGCCCAACAAGATAGGATATCTGCTGGGTCTGCCCTCGAAGAAGCTGGAGGACGTGATCTATTACGAGCGTTACATCGTGATCAATCCCGCAGGCGTGGAGGTGGAGACCGAACCGGGCAAGAAGGTGGCTCTGGAGCGCAACGACCTGCTGACCGAGGAGGAATACAACCGCATCATGGAGTCGCTGCCCGAGGGTAACAGCAGTCTGCCTGACGACGACGAGAACAAGTTCGTGGCCAAGATGGGTGCAGAGGCCATTTACGACCTGCTGCAGCGTCTGGACCTGCGTGCCCTGGCCGCCGAGCTTCGCGACAAGGCCAATAAGGACGGCTCGCAGCAGCGCAAGACCGAGGCCCTGAAGCGTCTGCAGGTGGTGAACTCCTTCCTGAACTCCATGGGCAAGAACCGCCCGGAGTGGATGATACTGAAGGCCGTGCCGGTGATTCCGCCGGAACTGCGTCCCTTAGTGCCGCTGGATGGCGGCCGCTTCGCCACTTCCGACCTCAACGACCTGTACCGTCGCGTCATCATACGTAACAACCGTCTGAAGCGACTCATCGAGATACAGGCTCCCGAGGTGATCCTGCGCAACGAGAAGCGTCTGCTGCAGGAGGCCGTAGACTCGCTGCTGGACAACAGCCGCAAGTCGTCGGCCGTCAAGAGCGACGTGAACCGTCCGCTAAAGTCGCTGTCCGACTCGCTTAAGGGTAAGCAGGGACGTTTCCGTCAGAACCTGCTGGGTAAGCGTGTGGACTATTCGGCACGTTCCGTGATCGTGGTCGGCCCCGAGCTGAAGATGCACGAATGCGGTATCCCAAAGCTGATGGCCGCCGAGCTGTACAAACCGTTCATCATCCGCAAGCTGATAGAGCGCGGCATCGTCAAGACCGTAAAGTCGGCCAAGAAGATCGTCGACCGTAAAGAGCCTGTGGTATGGGATATCCTGGAGCATGTCATGAAGGGCCATCCGGTGCTTCTGAACCGTGCCCCGACACTTCACCGTCTGGGTATCCAGGCGTTCCAGCCGCGCATGATCGAGGGTAAGGCCATCCAGCTGCACCCGCTGGCATGTACCGCGTTCAACGCCGACTTCGACGGCGACCAGATGGCCGTGCACCTGCCTCTGAGCAACGAGGCCGTGCTGGAGGCCCAGCTGCTGATGCTTGGCGCCCACAACATCCTGAATCCTGCCAACGGCGCGCCTATCACAGTGCCTTCGCAGGACATGGTGCTCGGTCTGTACTACATCACCAAGATCCGTAAGGGCGACAAGGGCGAAGGCTCCGTATTCTACGGTCCGGAGGAGGCCCGCATCGCCTACAACGAAGGCCAGGTGACACTGCACGCACCCGTCAAGGTGAAGGTGGAGGACCTGGACGAAAACGGCAACCTGGTGGAAGTGCTGAAGGATACATCCGTAGGCCGCGTGCTTTTCAACGAGTTCGTGCCTAAGGAGATAGGATACGTCAACGAGATCATATCCAAGAAGTCGCTGCGTAAGATCATCGGTACGGTGATCAAGGCCTGCGGTGTGACGCGTTCGGCCCAGTTCCTTGACGATATCAAGAACTTGGGTTACCGCATGGCGTTCCGCGGAGGTCTGAGCTTCAACCTCGGCGACGTCATCATCCCGAAGGAGAAAGAGCAGTATGTGGCCGAAGGTCATGCCCAGGTAGAGGAGATCATGAACAACTACGCCATGGGTTTCATCACCGGTAACGACCGTTACAACCAGGTGATCGACGTGTGGACACAGGTGAACGACCGTCTGGCCTCCACGCTTATGAAGCAGATGGAGGAGGACCAGCAGGGCTTCAACTCAGTATACATGATGCTGGATTCGGGAGCCCGTGGTTCTAAGGACCAGATCCGTCAGCTGTCGGGTATGCGTGGTCTGATGGCCAAGCCCCAGAAGGCCGGTGCCGAAGGCGGCCAGATTATCGAGAACCCTATTCTTGCGAACTTCAAGGAGGGTCTGTCGGTGCTGGAGTACTTCATCTCCACGCACGGTGCCCGTAAGGGTCTTGCCGATACGGCCTTGAAGACCGCCGACGCCGGATATCTGACCCGTCGTCTGGTGGACGTGGCCCACGACGTGATCATCAACGAGGAGGACTGCGGCACGCTGCGCGGTCTGGTATGCACCGAGATAAAGAACAACGAGGAGGTAGTGGCATCGCTTAGCGAGCGCATCCTGGGCCGTGTGTCGGTTCACGATGTGATCGACCCCTACACCGGCGAGGTAATCGTAAAGAGCGGCGAGGAGATCACCGAGGCCAAGGCCGAGCGTATCGAGAAGTCGCCCATCGAGTCGGTCGAGATCCGTTCGGTGCTGACCTGCGAGTCGAAGAAGGGTGTCTGCGCCAAGTGCTATGGCCGCAACCTGTCCAACCACCGCATGGTGCAGAAGGGCGAGGCTGTCGGCGTCATCGCCGCACAGTCCATCGGCGAGCCGGGTACACAGCTGACACTGCGTACATTCCACGTCGGTGGTGTCGCAGGTAACGTTGCCGCCGTCAAGGATATCACCACACGCCACGACGGTCGTCTGGAGATAGACGAGCTCCGTACCATCAAGGATGGCGACGGCGTCGACATCGTTGTAGGCCGTATGGGCGAGCTCCGCATCATCGAGCCCAAGAGCGGCATGGTTCTGCTGAACGCCAACATCCCCTACGGTTCGCGCCTGTACTGCAAGCCCGGCCAGGATGTGAAGGCCGGCACCATGATCTGCGAATGGGACCCCTTCAACGCCGTTATCGTGGCCGAGGAGGGTGGTCGGGTTCACTTCGAAAACGTGGAGGAAGGTGTTACCTACCGCGTGGAGAGCGACGAGTCGACCAACCTGCACGAGAAGATCATCATCGAGTCCAAGGACCGTACACGCATCCCGTCGGCCGGCCTGTATAACGAGGCCGGCGAGTTGATCCGCACATATTCGCTGCCTGTGGGCGCCCACCTGCTGATCAACGAAGGCGAGGAACTGAAGCCTGGTCAGGTGTTCGTGAAGATACCGCGCGCATCCAACAGCGCCGGCGATATCACGGGCGGTCTGCCACGTGTCACCGAGCTGTTCGAGGCACGTAACCCGTCCAACCCCGCAGTCGTATCCGAGATCGACGGTTCCGTAACGTTCGGCAAGATCAAGCGCGGTAACCGCGAGATCACCGTTACCTCGAAATTGGGAGACAAGAAGTCGTACTTAGTGCCTCTGTCGAAGCAGATTCTGGTACAGGAGAACGATTACGTCCGCGCCGGAACGCCTCTGTCGGACGGTGCCATCACTCCGACCGACATCCTGAACATCATGGGCCCGACGGCCGTTCAGGAGTACATAGTAAACGAGGTGCAGGACGTGTACCGCATGCAGGGCGTGAAGATCAACGACAAGCACTTCGAGGTGATAGTGCGCCAGATGATGCGCAAGGTACGCATCATCGATGCCGGCGACACCAGCTTCCTGGAGGAGCAGATCGTGGACAAGCGCGACTTCATGGACGAGAACGACTCGATCTGGAACAAGAAGGTGATAGTGGATGCCGGCGACAGCACCAACTATCTGGCCGGTCAGATCATCACGCAGCGCAAGCTCAGAGACGAGAATTCGTCACTGAAGCGCCGCGACATGAAGACCATGGTGGTGCGCGACGCGCGTCCCGCAACCTCCGAGCAGATCCTGCAGGGTATCACCCGCGCGGCTCTGCAGACCGGAAGCTTCATGTCGGCCGCATCGTTCCAGGAGACCACCAAGGTGCTGAACGAGGCTGCCATCAACGCCAAGACCGACACCCTGGAGGGCATGAAGGAGAACGTGATCTGCGGTCACCTGATTCCTGCCGGTACGGGTCTGCCAGAGTATCAGAAGCTCGTGGTGGCCAACAAGGAGGAACTCGAGGCTCTGCAGCTCACCGACGATCCCGACGAATACCTGGAGATCGACGCCGAGGCCAAGCTTCAGCCCCAGAACTGAAATTACTGACATTGCATAGAAAAAGAGAGAGTCAGGCCCCGCAGGCCCGGCTCTCTTTTTTTGCATACAATGATGTAGAGCGAAAGTGAAAAATGTAATATTGTGCCGAATGATGGCAGAATAGTGCCATGGTTATTTTTCGCAATTATTTTTGCATTCAATGTCCTGGAGAAAAAGTAATTTTGCGGAGTATGAAATTCTATACATCATGACCATAAAAATTTTTATGACGCTTACACTGACTGCATGCTTTGCATGGAGCGCCTCGGCTATTCGGAGTAATAATTCCAAAGAGAATGTGAAAGCAGGTAGTATGAAAGAAACGCCGCATAACGTATGTATGGCTGATCCGACAATTCTGATGGATGGAGGCGTCTACTATCTCTATGGCACGTCAGGAAACTCCAATAATGGATTTGAGAGTTATTATTCCAAGGATCTGGAGAATTGGGAGGGCCCTGTAGAGGTGTTGAAGAAAGGAGACGCCTTCGGCACATCGGGTTTCTGGGCTCCACAGGTACTGAAAACCGAAGACGGCAGATATGCTATGATTTACACAGCCAACGAGCGGATAGCCGTGGCATGGGCCGATTCTCCACTCGGACCCTTCCGCAACGATTCAAGACAATGTATTGCCGACGACATGCGCCGCATTGACCCATTTGTGTTCCGGGACACTGACGGTAAAACATACCTTTATCATGTTCGCCTTGATAATGGCAACAAGATATATACACAATCAATATCTCAGGATTTAGACTCAACGGATTTGGAAACATTGTCCAAGGTTATCGAGGTAACCCTTCCCTGGGAAAACACAGAAGATTCTTCATGGCCGGTGACCGAAGGACCCACAGTGGTGAAACATGGCGGTAGATATTACCTGTTCTATTCGGCCAACGATTTCAGAAATCGTGATTATGCGGTTGGATATGCTGTTGCAGATTCTCCGGAAGGACCCTGGGTAAAGAACCCCGAGCCTATAATCACGCGGTTCAATACCGGTTTGCCCGGTACCGGACATGGAGATATATTTATTGACATGGAGGGGAAATTCAAGTATGTGTTCCATTCTCACAATTCGCAAACGGAAGTAGCACCGCGCAAAACCTATATTGTGGGATTGACATTGGATTCTATGGGAGCGCATATCGATCCGTTGACCATGATGGAAATCAAGGCTCCGACCCATAAGTTGTCAGATAAATCGAAACGACATGGGTGTAAATGAAAAGAATGCCCGCTGTCAGACAGTATCCGTGCCGTATGGTACGGATTTTACTGTTTTTGGTACGGAATTTCAGAAAATAGTAAGTAATAATTCGTAATTTTGCGCTCAAAAATACCGGAAAACTTTCAACATGAAGCGAAGAAACATTGCCCTAAATCTGATGGCTGTGCTATGTGCTGTCGTCGGTTATGCTTTGACGACTCCGACAGGCCGTGTGACCGGTACAGGGCCGGTTCACTTGAGCGAGACGACACAGAATTATTACTTCCAGCATTTCGACATCACCGACGGACTTACACAGAATACCATACATTCCATACTTCAGGACCGACAAGGCTTTATGTGGTTTGCCACCAAGGATGGGTTGAATCGCTTCGATGGTCATGTGTTCCGACGTGTGGATATTGACAATGACAATGATGGTAATTGCAGCTTCATTACAACGATATTTCTCGATTCCAAGGGCAAGATATGGGTGGGCGCCCATTCCGGGACATGTATCTATGACCCGCAGACCGAGAAGCTGGAATGGCTCGGCACCCCGTCCGATGGTCCTCATGCCATCAAGAAACCTACGGTCGGTTTTGTAGAGATATCCGACAATATCATGCTTATAATTACCGACAACGACGGTCTGTATTACTATTACAGGGACAAAGCTAAATTGAAACGTGTTCTCGATGCGCCGTCCCGTGGAATTCCGCAGGTCAACAAAGTGCATGTCAGTCCAACCGGACGCATATATCTCGGTACTTTCGGACAAGGGTTATACTATACCGATGATAACTTCGCCACGATTCATCCAGTGATGGATGAGGGTAGACCTTATTTCGGGAACTCGGTGATCTATGCCATGTGTCAGAATGGCGACAAGCTATACGTGGGAACAGATTTCATGGGAGTGCACGCACTGGATATGCGCACCGACAAAATAACACCGGTATTCATCAGCGATGAGAACGGATCCGTTCCGTTCATCCGTGACATTTTGTTCATGTCTCCGTCACGTATGGTACTGGGCACAGAGAGTGGAATCTATATCTACGACATTGTCAAGGAACAGGTTATAAAACATCTGACACATAATAAATACGACCTTTTTTCGCTTTCGGACAATGCTGTTTACAAAGTATATGAAGACCGAGGCGGCGCGTTGTGGGTCGGCACATATTTTGGAGGCATAGACTATATGAGTCCCGCACAGCTGCAGTTCGACAAGTATGTGCCCACGCGTACGGAAGGGAGTCTGGTTGCCGAGCGCATACGGGAACTGGTGCAGGACAGGGATGGGATCATTTACGTTGGTTCCGAGGATAACGGGGTATCGCGTTTTGACCCTGCGACCGGAAAGTTCAGCCGTGTGGAAGGAATTGAAGGGACCAATATACATGGCCTATGTATTGACGGTCGCAATCTGTGGGTCGGGACATTCGCGGAAGGACTGCGCATCAAAAATCTTGACACCGGTGCGGTACGCAAACTGAGGGTAGGAGACAACGGATTGAACTCCGATTTTATATTCACAATTCTACGCACAGTTCACGGTGATATGTTCCTCGGGACCCTGAATGGAATGCTGCAGTATGACCGGGCCACGGATTCTTTCCGTGAGGTGCCGGAATTACGTGGCAAGTTCGTGTACAATCTGGCCGAGGACAGTCGTGGAAATATATGGGTGGCGACATACGTCAACGGTTTGTATGAGCGAAAAGCAGGAGAAACCAGATTTATAAATTACAGGCATCAGAAAGGGAATTCCGGATCATTGCCCGATGACAAGGTCTATACCGTCCAGGAAGACTCACATGGTAATCTGTGGGTTATGACGCAAAGCGGGGCCTGTGTGTTGCGGGACGGTAAATTCGATCGGAGTTTCCTGAATGTCGGCCTCCTGCCAGGCGTGGTGTACAGAATGGCCGAGGACAGAAGCGGGAAGTATTGGTTCACAACCAACCACGGTATATATAGTATCGATGGCAAGACCGGATTCTGTAGGAATTACACCACCACTCAAGGGCTTCCTACAAATCAGTTTAATTACAATTCATCGTTAGTCACTCCACAGGGCAGGATTTATTTCGGTAGTATCAAGGGCCTCGTGGCATTTGACCCGCTGTTGATGTCCGTACAGACCATACCTGAGTATAAGCCGGTGGTATCCGAGATTTATTTGCATGGAGAGTTATTAAAACCCGGTGCAAAGGACTCGCCGCTGACATGTAGCGTATCGCTGGCCGATGTCATCAATCTCAAGCCTGATCAGAATTCGCTTGCGTTCCGTCTGACAACACTGAGTTTTGATAATCTCGGCGAGCAACGCATCAAATATCGTCTTCTGGGTCTGGAAGACGAATGGAAATATACCACTACTGAACAGAACCTTATCACCTATTCCAATCTGCCGTATGGAAAGTACCGGCTTCAAGCAGCCATTTGTTCGGATTCTGGTGATGAAACGGGCCCCATGCTTGATCTGGCAGTGAACATAGCCACCCCATTTTATCTTACCGGTTGGGCCATTGCTTTCTATATCATACTTATAATTATGATAGGGTATTATCTGTTGCGCTACTATATGCGCAGCACACGGCTAAAGAACCAACAGTATCTGGATGGATGTCGTAGAGAGCAGGAACGCGATGCCTACGACTCGAAGATAAGATTCTTCACCAATGTCGCCCACGAAATCCGTACGCCTCTTACTCTGATCAAGGCTCCGCTGAGCTCTGTTTTCAAAAGCGAATGCGTCAGAAAAGATCCTGAAGTCAAGGAGAATCTGGATGTCATCAATCTGAACGTTGACCGTCTTCTGTTACTGGCCAATCAATTGTTGGATTTCCGTAAGATTGAAAGCGGCAAGTATACCCCTGTGCGGCGTGAATGTGACATAAACGCTCTGATCCGCAAATTGGAACAGCGTTTCCGACCAACAATCGAATCGCTGGGTAAGCGGATTGACATCGAATTGCCCGAAACGCCGGTTATGGCCTGCGTTGACATCGAGGCCATAACCAAGATTATCAGCAATCTTTTCACCAATGCCATCAAATATAGCGACTCATATATTAAGGTAGAACTGAAAGGCGATAAGGAAGACTTTACATTGACCGTATCGAACGACGGCGATGTTGTGGCGCCAGACAAGCGCGAGGAGATATTCTCGCTGTTCGGACGTCTTGAAAGTCACCAGCCCGGGACTGGAATAGGGTTGGCGTACGCCAGGTCGCTGGCCAACGCTCACGGCGGTAAACTGGCTATGGACAGCAGTACTGACCGCAATGTGTTTGTGTTGACCGTACCTTACGGCACCCCGGACGCCGAGGCCAGGGAAACCACCTCCGAGACCGATCTCGAGCAGATGACCCGTGCGGACGGCGACAATGTAAGTGTGCTGGTGGTGGAGGACAATCCGGAATTACTGTCGTTCATAGAAAAGAAACTTGTCGGAGCCAATTTCAAGGTGTACTGCGCATCGGACGGAATCAAGGCTCTGGAATTGCTGGCCGACCAGTTTGTCGATATTGTGGTCAGTGACGTGATGATGCCGGGCATGGACGGTTTCGAGTTGCTGCGGCGCATAAAGACCGACCTCAATTACAGTCACATCCCCGTAGTGTTGCTTACAGCCAAGACCCGGATGGAGGATAAGCTCGAAGGTCTGGAGTCAGGTGCGGATGCATATATCGAGAAACCGTTTGCCATCGAATATCTGTTGGCTACCATAGACTCCATCATCAGCAACCGAAAACGCATGCGGCAAAGACTGGAGCAACTCCCGCTTGCCAAACCGGCCAAGGGCCTGTCGAAAGTGGATGAGGATTTTTTACGTCGTATCAACGATGTGATCCGCAGTAATTTCGATAATCCCTCGTTCTCCACGGATGCCTTGATTTCCGCTCTTGGAATGAGCCGTACCACCTTCTATCGCAAAATAAAGGGAATGCTGGACCTCAATCCCAACGACTATATCCGGATCCAGAGGCTCAAGCGCGCCGCCGAACTGTTCAGAGAGGGTCACGACAGTGTCAGCGAGGTTTGTTATCTTGTGGGCTTTTCTTCGCCCGGATATTTCACGAAATGTTTCCAGAAACAGTTCGGGGTCTCGCCGAAGGATTACATCGCAGGGAAACCGAAAGGCCAGTCATAATGAAAATAATAAAATGAAAATAATAAAGGGAAGACGGAGGCTTCCCTTTATTATTTCAGTTGGAATAAGAAAAATCGTTCCGCTCTTTGAAAAATTATTTCCAAATCTGATTAAATAATTGGTAGATAGGCTAATGTACATTTATTAAATATATTATGATGAAAGAAAATTATCAGAAAACGGAAAAATATTTCAATCCGAGGGCCATTTTAGAGTGTAATTTTGCAACCGAATCCAACGGGGCTGTCAGCTGTGATTGAGGTTTCCGTTGAATGCCTGACCTTAGAAACATTTAACAACAATAATAATTATTCAGCCGTGAAAATCTATCAACAATTACGAGCAAAAGCCGTATCGCTGATAACGTGCGTAACGGTCCTTGGCGCTTGGGCGCAGACCGTGGACACAGTCACCGGTACGGTAACCGACCAGACAGGCGAGCCCCTGATCGGAGCCACGGTAAAAGTTTCCGGAGGCAAAGTCGCAACTGTAACCGACTTGGATGGCAAATATAGTATCCCGGTTGCTTCCAACGGCAAACTCACCTTTACTTACATCGGATACTCGACGTTAAACGAGAGTGTCAATGGTCGCAACCACATAGATGTTGTGATGCATGAGAATGCCGAACAATTGGACCAGCTTGTGGTAATCGGTTACTCCACACAGAAGAAGGCGGACCTGACCGGCTCGGTGGCGGTGGTCGATATGGACGAGGCTCGCAAGCAGCCCGCCACCGACGTAGCCTCGATGCTGCAAGGACAAGTATCCGGAGTTTCTGTCGGGACATCATCGCAGCCGGGCAGTATCGCTAACATCCGAATCCGAGGTGTAGGGTCATTCTCCAGTGTCGGTCCACTCTACGTCATTGACGGAATGATTGTTAATGACGCCAACAATCTGAACCCCAATGAGATCGAGACCATGCAGGTGCTCAAGGATGCATCGGCGGCCGCTATCTATGGTGCGCGTGGAGCCAATGGCGTCATTCTGATCACCACAAAGAAAGGCAAAGCCGGTAAACCCACACTGAATGTGTCGGCCAACTGGTCGATCCAGCAGATGCCCAAGACCATTGACATGATGAATGGCAAGGAGTTCATGTATTACAACGAGCAGGCCTATCTGAATCAAGGAATGCCGTGGCCGGCCGCCGGTATCGAGCCGGGGACGGTCCTGCCTGACACCGACTGGCAGAAAGCCGTGTATCAGAACGGCGTAACTCAAGACTATAATCTGATGTACACCCAGGGATCCGATAACGTCCACATGGCGTTGGCCATGGGTTACGTAAACCAGACCGGCGTGGTGAAGGGTCCACGATATGAGCGTTTCACCGTCCGTATGAACTCCGATGCAACGTATAAAGCCGTGACCGTCGGCGAGAACTTCACTTATCAGCACACCAACAGCCAGGATTACATAGCGTCGCCCTTCTGGGACGCGCTGACCACTCCGTCAGTAATTCCCGTGCGCGATCCAAACGAGCCCTCGGGCAAAGGTGGTTTCGGTTATGGCTCTGCCAATTTCCCTACTTATATCTCCAACCCCATCGGTCTGCAGGAACGATATGACAACCGCAGTGTCAACGACCGAATTATCGGCAATATATACGGAGAACTGAGATTCCTGAAATATTTCATTTATCGCCTCAATCTTGGCGTTGACGCATGGTGGGGCCGCAAAAAGAATTTCGACAAGGCCTACACACTGCGAATGGCTTCGGGTGAGCAACGGTATGAAAACAAGCTGAATGACATTCGGGATTCACGTTATAGCCTGATAATAGAGAATACCTTGAAATACGAGCAGTCGATAGGTGACCACAACATAACGGCCCTGATAGGTTACACTATGGAGGACGTCAAATGGCATTATCTTGAGGCCGAGGGCTATAATCAGCAGGTTGACGGTCTGACACAAATTGACCTTGCAGGCAAGCAGAACAACATGTGGGGCTCACAGCAGGAACGGCGTATGACGTCAATCTTAGGACGCATCGACTATAACTACAAGAACCGCTACTATGCGCAATTCAATTTCCGTTCCGACGGATGTTCGAAGTTCGGACCGGGGAAACGTCGCGGTAATTTCCCCTCCGTATCAATCGGATGGCGCCCCTCGGAGGAGGAATTCTGGGAGCCTCTGCGCGGCATCGTCAACAATCTGAAGATACGCGGCAGCTGGGGCAAGATCGGCGACATGCAGGCTTTGGGCAACTATTCCTATCTGTCCAGCATCAATCATGATGGCCCTTACGAGGGATTCAACGCAATCTTCGGCCCAAGCGGCAACGAGACGCTGCATGCCGGGGCAACGCAGACCTCGCGCGTGAACGTAAATCTTGGATGGGAAACCAAGACCACAATGAATATCGGTATTGATTTCGACTTGTGGAACAGCCGTCTGTACGGCTCGGTGGATTATTACAACGCGCTGTCGTCTGACCTGCTGTACAATGTCAAGACATCCTGGGCTACTGGTACGGATTACCTGTGGACCAACTACGGAAAGATGCGTAACAGCGGCGTTGAGATTCAGTTGGGATGGCGTGATACGGTCAATGATTTCACTTACAACGCCTCGGTCAACATCAGCACCATCAACAACAAGGTGCTTCGTCTGGGCGACACATTCTATCAGGACGGCATCTGCCGTACAGAGGAAGGCCGCAGCATTTCGGAGTTCTATACGCGTCGGTTTGACGGAATTTTCCAGAGTATGGATGATGTTTATGCCCACACCACGACTCTTGAGGATGGCACGGTGAAGGTCCTTCAGCCTAATGCCAAACCGGGAGATGTACGCTACAAGGATCTTAACAGCGATGGTGTGATTGATGACGATGACCGTGAGTTTGTCGGCTCCCCGATCCCTAAGGTAGAGGCCAATCTGAATTTTTCAGCCGGCTGGAAGGGCTTGGATTTCAATATGTTGTGGACCTCGCGTTACGGCAATAAGATTTACAATTCGGTTCTGGTCAGCTGTTATCAGTTCAAGGTGGACAACATCCCGGCGGACGTGCGACCCTGGACATGGGACAATCCCAGCGACGAATATCCGCGCATGTACGCCGGCGCTACCGACAACACCCAGGCTTCCGACCGCTTTGTCGAGGACGGTTCCTTTATCCGTCTCAAGAACCTGCAGTTGGGCTACACGCTGCCGCAGAACATAACGCGCAAGTTCTTTGTACAGAAGTTCCGTATTTACGTCAGCGCTCAGAATCTTTGCACGTTCACCAAGTACAAGGGATATGATCCCGACATCGTGGGTGGCGTATTCACTCAGGGAGTAGACGGCGGACATTTCCCCAACGCCCGTACATACAGCGTAGGCCTCCAGTTAGACTTCTAATTCACTCCGAACCATTCAATTAAAAAGCAATGAAAAAGACAATCATATCTGTACTTGCCGCACTCATGATGATGTTGTCGGCGACATCGTGCAGCGACAACTGGCTTTCACTTTCGGATCCGAACCAGGAGTCGAGCGATACATTCTGGAAGACCGAGGATCAATTCCAACAGGGCTTATACGCCGGCTATGCCACCTTGCGTCGCCCCGGTGTGTTCAGCCGCTGGTTCCACATGCTGATGATTCTCCGCAGCGACGAGGGTTGGTCAAACTCTCCCAATGCCGAGTTCCAGGCCGTAGCCAATTTCCGGATGACCGGTTTCGGTTATGAAGGCAACGAATCTGTAAATCTTCCTTGGAAAGAGTGTTCGCAGATGATTTATTACGTCAATCAGGTTGTGGATAATGTCAACGATCACGGTTACGACGTGATGGATAAGGAAACGGCAGACGGTATTCTTGGGCAAGCATACTTCCTGCGCGGTCTGGCATTCTGGTACATCGCCGGCACCTACGGCAACTATCCGCGACAGATATCATCGGTCGCCGACGGCGAAATTCTGAATCAGGAGGGTCTGTACCGTCAGGCACTGGCTGACTTTGATGCAGCGTCGAAGGTTCTGCCCAAATCATGGCCCGCGTCGGAAGCCGGGCGTCCTACATTAGGCGGTGCATTGGGTATGATGGCCCGTTGCAACATGCAGCTGGCCGGTATCTGCAAGCGTCCGTGGGAAAACCGTCTCGCCGAGGCCACCGAGTTCTGGACCGCCGCGAAGAAGAACATCGAGGATGTATTCGCGCTCAATATTTATTCGCTGGTGCCCGAATGGCTCGACAACTTCACCGAAAGCAACGAGAATAACTCCGAGTCGCTGGTGGAGATCAATTTCAAGAATGGACTGGTTGACGGCAAGGAAGTGGGCAATCAGCGCGCCAAGTTCCTGGGTCTGTACATTTCCTCGGGCGAAGGAGCCTGGGACGACGGCTCGGCCCGCGACTGGCTGCTGGATGAATTCGACAAGGAGCGCGACAAGGACGGCAACATGGATTTGCGTAAACGCTACACCTTGATCTGGAACGATCCCACCGACAATACCAACTATTACGGTAAGACGTACGCCGAGTGGAATGATTCGGAACACTTCCTGAAGAAATGCTATTGGCGCAAGTATACCAGCATAGACACCGACAACCTGCCCGAGGACTATGCCAGCGGCACTAATTTCCGACTGTTGCGTCTGGCCGACGTCTATCTGATGTATGCCGAGGTCCTTAACGAGCTTGGCACCGACCGCGCCACCGCCGTAGAGTACATAAACAAGGTGCGCCGTCGTGTCAACATGAGCGACCTGAACGTCTCGATGTTCAATGACTACGAAACTCTTAAAGAACAATTGCGTCATGAACGACTGGTGGAGCTCTGCGGCGAATGTACCCGCTGGAACGACCTGGACCGTTGGGGCGATATCCATACGCAGGAGGGCGTAAACAAACTTGCCGAACGCGATGCTGATTTCAAGTCGTTCAAAGTTGGACAGACTTACCTGTACCTGATTCCCGAGCATGAAATCGCACTCTTCCCCGGCCTGAAGCAGAATCCCGGTTATTAATTAAGGAACGATGCCTAAATTAAAGAGATAATCAATCATGAACAAGTATATAAAATATCTGACCATTCCGGCACTGGCGCTGATCTTCGCATCGTGCGCGGATACAGACGGCAGCGGCGAGGGAGAGTTTGTGTGGGAAGGGAGCGAGAATCCCGAGAACACCTCCTACCGCAATCCGGTATGGGAGCCGTCGCTGGCAGGAGGGACCGTGTTGAAAGGTGCGTCTAATTTTGCCGCCGTGTCCCAGGAAACGCAATGGGCTGCCGGTCTGGACTATGCATGTCCTTCGCTGCAGTCTTCGGATCTCATGTCCTGGTCGTCCAACCAAACGGCGTTCACATATCGAGAATTCACCGGCGAGACTGATCCGGAAACCGGCGAACCAATCGTCACAGGCAGCTATCCGGACTGGATTACGGGCAGGATCACAAATGTCTCGGCCGACTTTGCCCGTACCATCAACGGAGCCAATTACTGGATGGTGTACACCACTGATGAGGACAATGCTTTCGGAGCCGCATCGGCATCCTCAGGCATGGGACCTTATAACGACATGGGCAAATTCCTGGACGCCGCGACTCTCGGCGTGACCGAGTTGAAATATCCGCATCTGTCGGTGCTTCAGTCAGTAAATTACTATCTTGGTTACAGCACGGAGAACGGCAGCTATATCCAGCAGTTGAATCTTCGTCGCGGCAACGCTCCGACGCTTAGGGGAGCCGCGACTCAGGTGGCAGGCCCGGAATTCAAGAATATATGTCTGTTCCGAGGAGGCAATTCAGAGTTCTATCTTCTCGGTACGGTTACTGCGGCGGACGGAACCTCCGAGATACGCTATGGCAAAGCCTCTAAGGTTACGGGTCCTTATCTGGACCGTAACGGGGTAGCCTTGACCGATGGAGCCTCGAATGGAGAAATACTGGTACAGGGAGGCGAAGAGTTCGAATCGCCTTGCAATCCGATGCATGTGTTTCAAAGCGAGAACGGGTTCTGTTATGTGGCATATAACGCGACGGAGATATCCAAGAGGGAGATGCCAAGCGGGTTTGCCCGTCAGCCTTTGTTCATAAATCCTGTTCAGATGGACGAAGAGGGTTGGTTCACTTCGACAATCGTGCCGATGAAAGGCTGGACAACTCCTAAATATCAGTAACCTTAACGCGATAAACCTTAATAAATATACCTCCGGGAACCATACGGATCCCGGAGGGTAGAGAAACTATTGTCAAAATTCAAAACTAACAAGCATGAAAAAAGCTACCTTTATGATTCTTGGTGCCGTAGCGGCGCTTGGATTCAACGCGGAGGCTGCCGATTTTACCGTCGGCTCCCAGAACACGACGCAGTGCGTGATTTATCCCGGTATCTGCGAAATCGATATCAATGGGGATGGAATCCTTGATCTGATATACTCAGGAGAGGTGCGGGACGCTGCAACAGCCGGCCGTATCATCGAAGATGCCGAAGGCAACGAGACGCAAATCGGAAACAACACGTTCCAGATGGTATGGAACACAGCCACCAACAGCTATGACATCACTGAGTTCCCTTATTATTTCGCCAACAAGGCATATTTCGCGGTAGCAGACTGGAACGGAGACGGCAAGCCTGACTTCTACGCAACCGGCGAAGCCTCGATGGGTCTGCATAACGTGGAGTTCGGTATGTTCCTTAACAATGGTGACGGTACGTTTACGCGCACACAGATAACGGTAGTCGATGAGTCAGGTTCCGAAATCACGCCGTTCGACCCGCGTACCGTGGATGTCGCCGACTTTAACAGCGACGGTATGCTGGACATGGTTGTGACCGGATGGAAAGCCGACGCGTCGGATGTGCGCCACAATTACAATATGGTGCTGATCAATCAGGGCGACATGAAGTTCAAGGCCACCAACACCGATCTGCTGCTGTACGGCAACAATCCCTATGAGCTGGCATTGAATCTTCTGGTAGCCACGGACCTGAACAATGACGGTTATGCTGATTTTCTGACCCAGGGAAACATAGACAATGCCGATGAGGCTGACAAGCCTGTCAAGAACGGCAAGGTGATGGGGCGCACATTCGTAGCCGCCCTCAACCTCGGTGTTGACGGAATGAACGATGGAGTTCCTACACTTTACGACCTCGGTCTGGCCGACGGAGTAGCCCATCACTATGGTCACGGCGGTATGGAGGTCTGTGACTTCAACAACGACGGTGTGCCCGACATCCTTGTCGGCGGCGAATCGCCCAACGATGCCCGTGGCGATGGCCAATGGGAATACTTCTGGCAGTTGCTGAACGGTAAGATCACTTCCGACGGCGTCGCTTATACCGACGTTACCGGCAATCAGATATTCAACGGCAAGGACATCCGTCCGTTGAACGACTCCAAACCAATCCGTGCTATCGACTACAACGGCGACGGCCAGTATGACCTCTTTATGCCGGGATGGTGCACAGGAATGCTCGACGGCACCGAAAATACACAGGCCGGATGGTTCTTCCCCAACAACAACGGCGCATTCGATTCCTACGTGCGTGTACCCGGAGCTTCTGAACTCGGAGTATTCTTCACTGAAGATGGTGTGAGCGGGGCCCGCAACTATGGTTTCCTTGGTCAGTCCTGGGATAGCAAATATTTCGATGACGAGACCGATATTATTAAGGGTCGCATGATGATGATGTCCAGGAACCCGTTCGGAGTCCTCGCACGTCCCGACGCACCGGCATCGCTCAATGCTACAGTCAACGGAAACGAGGTTACCCTGGAATGGACACCAGCAGCTTCGTCCAAGAACAATGTCACCTACGACTACTATATCAAGAATATCAATACAGGTAAATATTACCGGGGCATTACAGCGACCGTAGGCGGTGAGAACGACGGTGTCCGCAACACCATCGCCCAGGGACGTGCGTTCATGGCTAAGAAATTGACTCTGAACAATATCCCCTCAGGAAAATACGAGGTCGGCGTGCAGACTGTCGATGCCGCTTTGAATGGTTCAAAGTTCAAGACCGGCAATTTCACCGTCGGTGACACGGGTGTCAGTGTAGTGAATGTTGACAACAGTCCGGTTGTTGCCGTAGAGTACTACGATATCGCCGGCCGTCGACTCAACGAGGTTCCCGTTCAGGGAATCGTTATCAAGAAGAATATTCGTGAGAACGGTTCCGTTTCCATTGTAAAGGAAATCTATTGATAATACAGTACGGGACCCGGGCTGGTTTCGGATCCCGTACTGCTCTTAAATGATTCAACTATCGGCAATCATGAAAAAACTAATAACATTCGCTCTTGCACTGGCAGCTTCATGGTTTGCATGCGTCGGTCAGTCCATTGTCTCGATGCCGGTGGTGCAGAACCCGCTGTTTCAGGTGTCGACCAATGAGGTCCATGCGACTTTTCCCGACGATTTATCCTCGTTGACGCTGGGCGCAGACCTGGTGATAACAGGAGGCAGCGGCACGTATTCATACCGTTGGTACGACAATGCGGGCAATGAGCTGGGCCACGAATCCACGCTTGAGGTCTCTGCTCCCGGTTCATATCTGCTCGATGTCACGGACACCTGCGACTGCCTGCAGACTGTCAGTTTCAATTTATCCCTTTCCGGAGTGGATGAAATTCACGCTTCCGAAGTATCGATCCGTTATGATTCCTTGTGTGGGCGGATTGATATAGCTGGCTTCGACCCCGTTCAACTTTGTGCCATGGATATGACCGGTCGGTTGGCGGCCGTCATCGACCATGGCGGAATGGTGTTCCACACCGCCGATCTCTCCTCGCTTCCGGGTGGCGTTTATATAATCACGCTTACAGATTCGCGCGGTTCCGTCACCTCCATGAAATTGATCAAATAACAGCCCCCAATATATTGCAATAATGAATCTTCGCAATTTCATAACATTGACATTCATGTCGGCGGCCATTGCAGGAGCCATGGCCGAGCGCCATGTCAGCTATGCCCGTGCGAACCAGAACGTGACCTTGGATCTGAACTGGGGCCCTGACAATTATGGCGAAATCGTATGGCATACATCGACCGATAACGGAGCGACATGGAATACGGTCGCCAATGCGAATGCCCCGAAATACACGGTCCGTGTGACAGGTCCGGCGCTATACCGTGCCGTAGTTACCGGCGACCCTGCGTGTCCTCCCGTCATCGAGGAACGTGAAATAAAGACTGTCGGGATTGATTCCGAAGTTATGATTAACGGATCCGATTATATCGAGATCGAAGTTTCCGCTCCAGACTTGAAAGATGTCGACATCAAGGAATATGGTTTTACCGCTGCCTTCGCCGGTGTCGGAAGATCGTACGCCATACTTCCTCGTCATCGTATGGGAGACAAACCCACATTCGATGCAGACGGCAGTTTCACCATGCGGTGTGATGGTCTGAAACCCTCGGCAAATTATTCACTGCGTCCATATTTCGTCACTGCTGACGGATCGGTTGTTTTCGGAGGTGGCAAATCGGTAACCACAATACCCGGATTGATGTTCGATTCAGAGGATTGGGTCATCGAAAAGACTACCATGCAGATTCCTTTCTCGATTCCCGGATATGACGAAGCCGGTGCGAATCCCGAACTATGGTTCGGCAAGGACAGGAACTCATTAAAGAAATATAATGTCGAGAATCTCGGTAACAATAAGTATAGGTCTGAAATGATTTCCGGACTTGCTCCCGGCACACCATACGTAGTTGTCGTAAAGGCCGACGTTTATGGTCAGAAGGTGGAAATCAGCAAGGAAGTCAGGACATGGTCCGACTATTCACAGGTGCAGGTAGACAATACCGTGAAGCCTGTCAGTCATGTGGTGGAATGGGATAACAAGAGTCTGGTGACGCTGACTCCCGAAAATCTGCAGGTGGAATATCCCCGAATGTGCCGGGTAGATGAAAACAAGCTGCTGCTTACTTATCACGGCGGAACTACTGATCATTGGCAGAACTCATATCTGCGCAAAAGCTACGACAACGGCCGGACCTGGACCGACCCCGTAGAGATATACAAAGTAGGCAATCAGTTTCTGGGCAGCGGATACAACCGCATCTGCAACCCCGAGATGACCAGACTGTCCAACGGATGGATAATTCTGACGGTCGTTGCCAATGCCAATCCGGAAACGAACGACAATTGTAAGGTCATGGCCTGTATCTCCAAGGACGGAGGCGAGACGTGGGGAGATCCCATTGTAGTGGGTCGCGGACGCACATGGGAACCGCAGGTGATTCAGATGCCTAACGGTGAACTGGAACTGCTTGTGTCGTCCGAGGCTTACTGGTGGGATCATCAGCGCGACAACCTGTTTCAGGAAATACTAAGTACCCGATCCACCGACAACGGCGAGACCTGGACTACATACAAACGAGCCAGCTACAAGCCTGGAGCCCGCGACGGCATGCCCGTCAGCGTCGTGATGCAGGGCAACAAGGGCGTGATGTTTATCGAAGAAAGCGTCAATGGGGGTATTCCGCCATCGCTTCAGCACCGTACTCTTGACGGAGAGTGGGACACCTCTGACTGGGATGGAATCGAGGATGACAGTCGATGGCTTACGAAACTGAACAACGGAGCCGGCGCTCCTCACATGATTCAGCTCCCCACGGGCGAGTTCCTGATAATGGCGCACTCCAATCAGACCGGAAGCGTATGGCAGACCAACCGTTCGCAGGTAATCATGGCTGACAATACCGGCCATAACTTCAAGTATTCGCGGGTTCCCTTGTCCGGAACGGCCCTCCCGGCACAGTGCGGCGCATATTACGCATCCTTTTTCCTATACGATAACGATACTGTATGGCTACTGTTCACCAAGGCTCAGTACGACGGTACGCGGCGTGTGGAAAGCGATGTGGTCATGATGCCGGGGAAGATAGTTGAAAAATAATAATGCCTTGAAATGAGAATCAGAAATATAATATCGATCATAGGACTGGCGGTATCCATGCAGCTATATGCATGGACACCGGCCGGTGACAGAATCATGACCAAATGGGGCGAGACGCTGGACCCGACGAAGGTGTGGCAGGAATATCCACGTCCCATTATGGAACGTATGGACTGGAAGAACCTGAACGGTCTCTGGGATTATGCTATTGTTCCGGCAGGAACCTCAAAGGCGGATGTCAAATTTGGCGGAGAGATTCTTGTTCCGTTCTGTGCCGAGTCCGCATTGTCGGGTGTAGGCAGGGAAGTGGGGGAAGAGAATGCATTGTGGTACCGTCGGGATTTTACGGTTCCCGTATCTTGGCGGGGACGCGATGTGCTGCTGAATTTCGGAGCCGTGGACTGGAAGGCCGATATTTGGGTGAACGATGTGAAGGTAGGTTCGCATACGGGAGGGTTCACACCCTTTACATTCAACATAACGCCGGCGCTCCGAAAGGGTGACAATACGCTTATGGTACGAGTATGGGATCCTACGGACCGGGGGCCTCAGCCACGAGGCAAGCAGGTAGCGAAGCCTGAAGGAATCTGGTACACTCCTGTTACCGGTATCTGGCAGACAGTATGGCTTGAGCCTGTAGCTCAGAGACATGTGGAGTCTCTGCGGATACTCCCGGATATCGATGACAATACCCTGACTGTCAGGGTGACACCGTCGGAAACGGTTCCCGGACAGATGGTGGAAGTTCAGGTAAGCGATGCCGGACGCACCGTGGCGAAGGCCAAAAGCATTAATGGCGAGCCGGTAATTGTCGATATGCCGGCCGATGTGCAATGGTGGTCGCCGGCCAATCCTAAGCTTTATGATCTGGAGATAATCCTCCGCAATTCTGACGGCAAGGTATCGGACCGCGTGAAGAGTTACGCAGCCATGCGGAAATTCTCGACAGCCCGCGATGAAAACGGCATTGTACGTCTTAAGCTGAACGACAGAGACTTGTTCCAGTACGGTCCTCTTGACCAGGGCTGGTGGCCGGACGGTCTCTATACCGCGCCAAGCTATGATGCGATGGTTTACGATGTCGACAAGACACTGGACTGGGGATTCAATATGATCCGCAAGCATATCAAGGTGGAACCTGCCCTATGGTACACCTACTGCGACCGTAATGGCGTCATCGTATGGCAGGATATGCCGAGCGGAGACAAAGGCCCTGAATGGCAGAACCATAGGTATTTCGACGGTACTGAACTGAAACGGAGCGAGGAAAGCGAGGCCGCCTATCGTAAGGAGTGGCGCGAGATAATGGATTGTCTGTACAATTATCCCTGTATTGGAGTATGGGTGCCATTCAACGAAGCCTGGGGTCAGTTCAAGACTCCGGAGATAGCGGCCTGGACCAAGGCATACGATCCCTCGCGTCTTGTAAACCCTGCAAGTGGTGGCAATTTCTACACTTGCGGCGACATCCTGGATCTGCATAATTACCCTGGTCCCGCCATGTATCTGTACGATGCGCAACGAGCTAATGTCCTGGGTGAATTCGGTGGTATCGGAATGGTGGTGAAGGACCATATCTGGACTCCTGACCGCAACTGGGGTTATATCCAGTTCAAGACCCCGAAAGAGGTCACCGATAAATATGTGGAATATGCCGCACAGCTCCGCGATCTGGCCCGTAAGGGTTTCAGTGCCGGAGTATATACGCAGACCACGGATGTGGAGGTCGAGGTCAATGGACTGATGACTTACGACCGCAAGGTGATAAAAATCGATGAGGCTCGCGTGCGTGAGGCCAATAAGGCTCTCACAACGTCGCTTGACAAACCCCGGCTAACCGCCGAAAATCAATAACCCTGTTATTTTAATATTATGAACTGTATCAAAATAAATACCGTGCTGTTTCTGGCAATGGTTCCGCTGCTTGCCACTGCGGGCGGAAGCTTGACGGGCCGGCTGCATGTCAAGAATCCCGGATCCATGTCTGTATCGTTTCCGCTGCAGGTAGACAATTCCGGAAAGATATCGAATGCGGATCATTCCAACGTGACTGTTGAAGGTACTGTCTCGAATCTTGGAGAAGGTCTGAGACAGGTCGACGTCGTGCTTAAATCACGGCAACCGGCATACGTCAGTCTTGACATGGAATATGTCGCGGATGATATGTCGCATTCAGAATGTGAGTTCTATCTGCCGGGATTCTGGTACCATCGTAATGAACGTTCGCCACAGGATGCTCCGTCCGCACGCCTGTCGGATAGCTGGCAGGTGCGCGAAGACCGGCTTTCGTCGCCGTTGGCGGGTGTTTTCGATACTTCGGACGGACGTTACCTGACGGTAATCCGTCTGCACAACGGAGACCGGGCCGACTGCGCCATACAGAATCAGAGCGGCGAGATTATCCTGCCTGGCCATACATCCGTGGGATACGCCGGCTTCGCGAACGCCGGCGGCAAAGCTTCGCTTACTTTCGGATATCCTTTTGTGGAGGCACCGAAACGCTACATCCGCAAACTGACAATGATTGACCCCGTCCGTGCGTTCGAACGTATCTATCCCGGCAAGCCCGTGACGCTTACGTGGATTGTGCGCGAAGGGAAGGCCGACGATTACGCCGGATTCGTAAGCGATACATGGAACTATTGCTATGACACGCTCAAGCCTGTTCCTGTGGATTTCAATATGAGTAACGACGAGGCTAAGGCTTGTCTGTCCAGATATTTCGAGGGGAGTTATGTGGATAAGTATGACCTGAAATATTTCTCGGGCGAGGGTCTCCGAACGGAGGATTGTGTCAGCAAGGGAGGCTATCAGGTCGGATTCGTGGGCCGCGTGTTGCTCAATGCTTTCAATGCACTGGAGTATGGATATTCCGTAAATCGTCCCGATCTGGTGGAGAAAGGTGAAAACATCTTTGCATCAGTTCTGGAACATGGCTTCACTCCGGAAGGCTACCTGATTGAGGCTGCCAATCTGGCAAACGGCACAGCAGATGATTTCCTGAGTATACGACGCCAGTCGGAAGGTCTGCTGGCTGTTATGACCTGGCTGGATTATGAACGTAACCGCGGCAAAAAACATCCGGAATGGGAGAGACGGGTGCGCGGAATGCTGGACAATATCATGACCGTGCAGTGCGCGGACGGACACTTCCCGCGTAAGTTCAACGGCGAGGGCAAGCATATCGATGCCTCGGGAGGGTCTTCGTCATGCGCGGTTATCCCCTTCACAATGGCTTACAGGTATTTCAAGGATAAAAAATATCTGGATGTCGCCCGCAGGATAGCCAAGTACATGGAACATGAAATAATCGACAAGTCCGATTATTTTTCATCGACACTGGATGCCAACTGCGAGGACAAGGAAGCGGCGATCTATACATCTACGGCCTATTATTATCTGACTCATGTCACAAAGGGAGCAGAACGCCAGCATTATATGGACATGTGCCGCGAGGCGGCTTATTTCTGTCTGTCATGGTATTATCTCTGGGACGTTCCATTCTCGCAGGGCCAGATGCTGGGCGATGTGAATTTCCGTTCGCGCGGCTGGGGCAATGTCAGTGTGGAGAATAATCATATCGATGTCTATATCTTTGAATTCGCTTCTATTCTTGATAAACTCGGAGAGTATTATAAGGAACCGAGATTCAGTGATTTCGCCACGGTTATAACAGGTTCCATGCTTCAGCTTATGCCTAAAGAGGACGGTACATTCGACATTGCCAAGGCCGGTTATTATCCCGAGGTCGTACAGCACACCACTTGGGATTACGGACGCAACGGCAAGGGATTCTATAACGACATCTTCGCTCCAGGTTGGACTGTCGCTTCGCTATGGCAGATGCTCTCGCCCGACCGTGTAGACAGATTTTTCAGCAAGAAGATTTAGACATCGTTCCTTAATTTTATATCTGTAATTAAATGAAAAAAACTTGGATTTTGGCCGCCTTATTCATGACGGTCACTAACCTTACATCCTTGGCCGAGACTGTCACGCAGACATTCTATATCGATTTCGGCGATGTTAATGCCGGCCGTGGTCGTACCACAGACGGCGCCGATGCCAACGGCCACTATTGGACCAACGTGAAGTCGCAAGGCAACAATTACCTCATGCCCGGCGCGGTATTCCAGATGGTGAACTCCGTCAACGAGACTACTGGTTACGATATACTCGTAAATACCCGTTTCATGAGCAACGGTCAGGGTGCCGGAGGCTATATGAATCCCGATGCAGACTTGCTGGGCGATCTTGCCATAGAGACTGCGACCGAAGATTATCTGTTTGTGGAGGACTTTCAGGATTACAATTTCGTGACATTCCGTAATCTGGACCAGACAAAAGCCTACCGATTCCATGCTTTCGGCAGCCGGGCCAATAACCAGACACGTATCGGACGATATACTTTCCGGGGCCTTAACAGCTGGAGCGAAAACCATCAGATGGCCGGCGAAGGTTGCGGCGAAGGGGGCTACAACGGCAACAACAGCCATATAAGCGTCAGCGAGCCGATTTTTCCTGATGAAAACGGATGCATCACGTTTACAATCAGCCGTGTGCAGAACATGATGCATATCAATGCCATGAAGGTCGAGGAAATCGAGGCCGAACGCCCCGACCTCGGTCTGACGTTCAGTCAGGCAATGTATATCGACTTCGGCGAAAACGGAGTCGCGCCCAACAACCGCTGGCATAAGAGCGAAGGCGCTGATGCGAACGGCCATTACTGGAACAATTTCTTCGGAACTACCGGTTCCAACGGCTGGGTCGACGTGATTCCTAAGGGCACGGCTGTGTCTCTTGTCAATGCCGACAACGCCGACACCGGCATCACCGCCACGCTCATGGATTATCTCAAGACCAATGGAGGAGACAATGGTGGTCTGAAGGAACCGACTGTAGAGAATCTGCGCGATCTTGCAGTGGCTTCCGCTACGGGCGACTATGTATATGTGGAATTGAGTCAGCCATCCGTGAGTGTGGAGTTCACTGGCGTTGATCCGCAAAAAGCCTACCGAATCCATGCTTTCGGCAGCCGCGCAACCAGCGAGACCGACGACCGCAATGGTTTCTTCCGTCTTGAAGGTAGCACGTCGTGGCGCGATTACCAGTGGTTCTCGGGACGTGGCATCGGGGGCTCCGGCGTGCATGGCAATGTGCGCAATGTGGCAGTGAGCGATTATATCTATCCTACATCCGACGGCCGTCTGGTGTTTACCATCGAGCGTAATAAAGGGATGGCTCATCTGAATCTGCTCAAACTCGAGGAATTTACTCCGGAACAGGCTCCGGAACAACGTCCGGAGATTGTATCCGTATCTGTCACAGGCGACGCAGTCGAGGGTTCGACGGTGGCAATGTCGCCGGTGATGCCCGCCGGCATAAATACCGGTATCTATTCCGCCTATCTGAAGTTGGGCGTCGGCAATTACAGCTTCTCGGCCACTTGTGCCGATGAATCCGTTGTGACTTTGGGCGCATCCGACAGCGAGGGTGCGTTTGATTTCGGCGGTGACGATTTCGTGTCCGATACCGAATCGGTGGTGCGCATATTGCTGAATGCCAACACTCAGACTGTGGAGGTGCTTCCCATCACATCGTTTGATATCTGCGGTTCGATTGCACCCGAAGGCACGGTGCTGGAATATGCCGGCAATGGATGCTGGGAAAGCACCGTTGCGCTCGACAAGAGTGTCAATGGTGAATATCTGACTCATTATATATATTTTACACTCAACAGCAGCGATGCCATGGCAATACGCCGTATAGCGGGCAGCAATAGAGTGGGTTTGGTGTCGGATGGTTACAACGGTGAAAATATACGTCTCAACAACGGTGAATACACCATACGTGTGGACCTTAACGGTGGTATATACACCCTGAACGCTCCTGTCAACGAACATCGTGTGTCGGTATTCGGATCGTCCGTAGCCAACGGCCAGGGTGCCGGCGATTGGAAAGGTTATGCCTATCTTTACGGCCAGCAGCTGCAACAGCGCACTGCCGATGGCCTGAGCGAATATCCCCTCCATACGTCCGGCATATCGATCGGTGGCAATACCACGACGAATCTGCTTGACCGTTATGACGATATGCTTAACGATTTCGGCCGGTATGTAATGATAGGCCTGTCGCTGGGAAACGAGGGTATACATGGCGCTGCAGACCTCGAGAAAGTGTTCAACGGTTTCCGTGACAACATGCTGACCTTGATCGAGCGTATGCGCGCCGACGGAAAGGTGCCCGTGGTGGTCAACAATTATACCCGCGGCGACTATGATGCCGATGACTATGCATCGGTCAAGTCCATGAATATGCTGATTCACGAGTGGGACGTGCCCTCGGTGAATGTTCTTGGCGCCATTGATGACGGAGCGGGACGCTGGGCCGAAGGTTACATCGCCGATGTGGCGCATCCCAATCAGGAAGGTCACCGTCAGTTCATGCAGGCTATAGTGCCGTCGCTCTTTGACGCCCTGGCCCAGGGCAAGCCTCTGCCTGAGCGTGTCAGCAGTGGCTCTGTCACCCTCGACTCCGGTAAATACCTGAGCTTCACTCCTGAAGGCAGGGCACAGGCGTTCACCCTCGATGTGCTTGCATCCGCCAATGAGGATGCCACAATCTATACATTCCTGCACGGCGCCAAGGGGCAGTATCAAGGCTCGCTTGCCGTGAAAGCTGACGGTTCAGTGATCTACAATTCTCCTCTGAAGGATCCGCTGACAAGTGAATCCAAACCGATGGCCGACGGTAAGATGCATCATCTCACACTTACTCATTATTTTGCCCGTGGCATTACCTTCCTGTACATCGACGGCGTACTTGCCGGAAGTGTCAACGAGCGTCTTACCTTAGGCGAGGTTGTGCTGGGGAATTCCACCACTCCGATCAACTTAGGCGAAATCTGGTTCTGGCGTTCCGGTATGAACGCGGAAGAAATCGCAGCTCATGTGTCGGGGAAGCTCATGAAATCAAGTCTGGAGATTTATTCCCCTGCCGATGCCGATGCCGCCGAGACTCTCGCCAATCATGCACAGAGCCTTAACTTCGTAAAGATAAACAATTCGACGGCCTCGGGAATTGATGAACGCGGCAGTGATAGCTTTTTTCGCGTTACTCCTGCCGAGGGTGTGGTATTGATCGAGACCGCGGCTCCTGCCGAGGTGGTGATTTATACAATGGACGGACGCGTGGTCCGCCGACTTACTGTCGACAACTGTGCGGCAGTACCGCTGGCTCAGGGTCTCTATCTGGTCAACAATCATAAGGTAGTAATACACTGATAATCTAATTGCACTGTAATTGCATTTATGTCCTGTTCCCGTAATTATTGCGGGAGCAGGATTTTTTCTAAGCCTGCCAATACACGGCTCCTTTTTCTGATTAGGTACCTAAATATTATTTCAATTCGTGGGATTTCATAGTTTAACGGATAAGGAAGGGGGATGGGAGGGGAGAGGTAATTTTGCTGAAAAAATGAAAGGCAAAATTGTAAGGGTGAAGCTGGGGAAAGAGAACCTGCATGACCGGATAAAGATGCTTCAATTGTGGCACCCGGACTATGAACTGCAGGAAGTGTGGGATGAGTTGGCGGAATCGGAAAGTTCCGCGTATTCAGAGTCTTTGGCAAACTTAAATAGTTCTGAAAGTTCCATTGGAGCTTCCAATCCTGACGTAGGGTCTGTATCGGTGGCGTTGGGGATGGTGAAGGCGAGGCTGCCGGAGTGGATATCGGATGTGAGCGGGTATCCGCGCGGCACGGTGCAGTTCCGTGTGCCGGAAGCTGACCGCGCGAGGGTGACGGCCTGGATGACAGGAGACTTCGGCAATGTGACGAATCCCGCTTCAGATACTCTTCTGAAGAATGTGACAGCAGCTGTATCCGGGTTACTGAAGCAGTATATCACGGCCGCAAACGGACATAATCTATTTACCTCGCCGTTCAAGGTTGGATGGGCTTTGCGTAAGAAAGACGAGAACCGTGAAATGACCCAGCCATTGACGCTGATGCAGATTAATCCGCATTCGCCAATAATGCCGATTGACTCATATCTTATCGGGGAGGAGGATGCACGTACCGTCACCGATATCATAAACAATCCATGCGGCTTACAGATCACGGTATCGTCAATTCCTGCTGATTGGGGCGATGTGACACACATCGATATAGTGGCTACGCCTCAGGCATCGCTGATACCTCAGGATATACGGGTAACGGGCGTCACTACGGTAATGGTCGGAGAAAAGAGACACCGGGCCTACCGCTATAACCGTCTTGACGACACCGAAGTGTTAGGTACGGCATCAATTCAGAACGACCTGCGTATAATAGCGTCGATACCGATAGAAGATATCGTCATTGGAAAGCCGATTACCGTACAGCTTATTCCCGGTGCTTTGAGCAACTGGAAGCTGCTTGACAAATTTAGCACAGGAGGCAATGGCAGCGGTACGGGAGGTGACGATGACGACGGTAAGGATGACAATAAGGACAACGAGGAGGATGAATGGGAGCCATATATAGATAAGGAGACCGATCCGCTTGACCTTGGTGACCCCGAACATCGCAAATGGGTGTACATGACGGCATTGCGAGGCTGTTTCGATCGCAAGAGTCTGAGAATCCGATTGTATGCATCCCGTCACCGACAACGATGGAGGCTGATAGCCGACGGCAGGCGAGGATGGGTGTCTGCTGCCACGCATCAAGGGTTCAGATGGTTCAAGGTAAGGATTACGGGATCCATGAACCGGGGTGATTATGTGGAGGCCGTCAGCTTTCTTGTGACCCGATTCAGATAAATCCCAAAGCTCTGGGAAACAAAAATCCGGAAGCCGTCATGGGGCTTCCGGAATATAAATAGTTAACATGTATTGTGTTAAATCTGTCAACAAACTTTAAAGCATCTAACTATTGCTGATTCCACGCGTTATGTAGGTAAGCAATATGGAAAGTCGGTATATGGTTTCGCGAGAAAGTGTTGCCGATTATGTTTAGTTAGATATAGTTTATAGTGGAATCGCGATAGGGCCGCATTGGTTGCGGCCCTATCTTTTTTATAATGTTTATAAATACGTGAAATACAGTGCTATTCAAGATGCTGCCTTAAGGCTTTTGCGGCGTGGGAGCCTTCGGGCAAGGCCCTGAGAATCTCCTGTGCGTCGTCACGGCGTTTCAGCACGCGGAATGCGAGCATCATGGCGTCCTCCATGCAACGGCTGTCCGACGCCATGTCGATGCATTCCTGCTGTGTGAATTCCTCAGGCTTCATCAGCCAGGGAGCCAGCAGACGCGATTCGCGCACGTTGCTGTCGTTCCACAGAGTCAGCGCCAGCTCGCGGTCGAACCCGATGTGTCGTCCTAATTCCGATATGGAAGGGACGTCGCAGCCGAATATCATCTTGAACGGCGATCCGCCGCGCTTCAGTATGTCGGCCGTGTTGCCGTTGCGGCGCGCGAAAAACCACTGCTTGATTTCAGGTATTCCCATATTGATCAGTTTTTACTCGGCACCGCAGCTTGTGGCGCAGCCGTTCTCGCATTTTACCTTGCCGGTCAGGGGCGAATACTGATTGGACAGACGCATCATCTGCTCCACGTAGCTTTCGGGCCAGGAAATCATGATGTCCGTGATATTGCCCTTCTGATCCTTCACCGGAGTGTAGACCGGGTTGATGAAACCGCGATAGGGAGGAATATCGAGAGTGGAAAAACGTTTGATCACCTCCTTGTGCAGTTTCGGGTCGATCTTGACGGCATACTTCTGGATCAGCTCGTTGCCGCCCTTGTAGTCGCCCTCGCTCTTAATGCGCTGCACCTCGCCGAGCATCTGGCCGAACAGCTCGCGCATCTTGCGATAGTCGTTGATCTTTACGTAGGTCTTGCCGCCTTTCTTCACCAGCTCTACCACGTCCTTGCCCCCTTTGCCTTTCTTCTTGCCGTGCTCCAGCACCCATTTGGCAATCAGCTGACGGTTGCGCATGTGGGCTTCCTCTACGTCCTTGCCTAATTCGATGCGGTTCAGCTGAGTCATCAGGCCGTTCATCATATACTTATAGTACTCGGCCTGATATGCGTCGGGGTTGTCAAGAATACCGAGCTCCTGCAGCTTCGGATCAGCCAGGTAATAAAGCGCGAACAGGTCGGCGCGAGCTTCCTCCAGGGCAGAGCCGTTCTCTTTGAGCGCATCCTGGTCGACGCCGGGCAGAAGCTTGCCCGAGGCGTGGCCCAGACACTCGTGCAGGTCGGTGTGGAGCATATCGGTGATGTAGAGATAGTCGTCCAGCATCTTGCGTGTCGGAGCGTCGATCACGAACTCCTCGTTGAAGCCGTTGCCGTGCGAAGCCATCTCGTAAGCCTCGGTGATGTTCTCGATGGTCACGGACTTCGAGCCGTGAGCGGCGCGGATCCAGTTGGAGTTGGGCAGGTTGATGCCGATGGCCGTGGAGGGGAAGGCATCGCCGGCCAGCATGGCGGCGTTGATCACCTTGGCCGACACCCCTTTTACCTTTTCCTTCTTGAAGCGTTTGTCTACCGGAGAGTTGTCCTCGAAGTACTGGGCGTTGCCCGAAATCTTCTCGGTGCGGTCGGACGACTTGGCGTTCTTGAAGTTGACGTACGATTCCCAGCTTCCGGTCATGCCAAGCGGGTCGCCGTAGCTCTCGATGAAACCGTTCACGAAGTCCACGTCGCTCTTGGTGTCCTCGGCCCAGAGGATGGAGTATTCGTCGAACAGTTTCAGGTCGCCGGTCACGTAATAGTCTATCAGCTTGGTGATGTAAGCCTTCTGAGCGTCGTTCTCGGCATACTGCTTGGCCTTGTCCAGATAGTATATTATCTTGGCGATGGCCGGGCCGTAGAGACCTGTGAGGTGATAGCGCATCTCTCGAAGGTTGCCGTTCTTGTCTTTAACCACCTTGGCGTTCAGACCGTAGCTTACGGGCGTAGGATCGTTGGGGTCCTTCAGTTTGTTGTAGAATTCTTCGACTTCGGCCTGGGTCACGCCCGGACCGTACAGGTTGTTGGCGCTGTTCACCACCACGTCGACTGTGCCGTCCTGATTCACGCGCTTGGCCATTACGGTAGGATCGAAGATAACGGGAGTCAGCTTCGTCAGCATCGCGTCGAGGGTCTCGCCATTCTCCAGGGGTAACTTGGCTGCGGGCAGAGCCTTGACCTGTTCGGTGAAGAATGCCTCGGAGAATTCCGGGGTGAACTTGTCGGTGCTGTAATGGTGGTGTATGCCGTTGCCGAACCATACCTGCTTCAGGTATTTCTCGAATGCCTTGAAGTCCTTGGAATTGCGGTCGCCCTTGTAGTTGTTGTAGATGTTCTCGAGCAACTGGCGGATCTGCAGGTTGTACACGCCGTTCTGGTCCCAGATGATGTCGCGTCCCATCTGAGCGGCCTCGCTCAGATAGTACAGCATCGTCTTCTGGTTCAGTGACAGGCGGTCGAACTCGGGCACCTCATAGCGAAGCACCTCGATGTCGGCGAAACGGTCCACATGGTAGTTGAAGTTCTTGTCAACCACGGCGCCGGCCGGCAGTGTCGCTACTGTACCCATGATGATAGCGGGAATTATGTGTTTCATACGGTTAGAGATTAGAAATTAGCAATTATTCCACCTGGAGGACGAGGCCCTTGAGGTATTCGCCTTCGGGGTGGGCGATGTCGATGGGGTGATCGGCGGGCTGTGTCAGCTGGTGCAGGATGCGCACCCGACGTCCGGCCTTGACCGATGCGGAGAATACCGCCAGGCGGAACATCTCCTTGGTGATGGCCTGCGAGCAGCTGAACGTGAACAGGATGCCTCCCGGCTTGATCTTCTCGAACGCGCGGGTGTTGAGACGGCGGTAACCTATCAGACCGTTCTTGATGGCGCCCCGGTGCTTGGCGAAGGCCGGCGGGTCGAGCACTATCAGGTCGTAGTGGTCGGCCGGCATGTCGTTCAGGAACTTGAAGGCATCTTCGGTAAACGAGCGGTGGCGCGAGTCGTCCGGGAAATTGAGTGCGATGTTGGCATCGGTAAGCGCCACGGCCTTGGCCGACGAGTCGACCGAGTCGACCGAAGCGGCGCCTCCGCGCATGGCGTATACAGAGAAGCCGCCCGTGTAGCAGAACATGTTGAGCACATGCTTGCCTTGCGCGAACTTCTCAAGCAGCTTGCGGTTCTCGCGTTGATCGACGAAGAAGCCTGTTTTCTGACCCTTCAGCCAGTCGATGTTGAACTGCAGGCCGTTCTCCAGGGCGATGTTGCCGTCATACTGGCCGATCAGGTATTGGTTTTCCGGCTCCAGCTCGGCCTTGAAGGGGAGTGTGGAGTCCGATTTATAATATACGTTTCTGATACGGGCGTCGGGCAGGAGTGTGAGCGCGTCGGCCACCTCGCCGCGTGCGAAGTGCATGCCGGGGCTGTGCGCCTGCATCACGGCCGTGTCGCCGTATATGTCTATGACCAGACCGGGCAGGAAGTCGCCCTCGCCGTGCACCAGACGGTAGCAGTTGTTGTCAGGGCGTATCAGGCCCAGGTCCTGTCGCAGACGGAACGCGGACTCAAGGCGCTGCATGAAGAAGTCGTCGGGCAATGTGTCGGCGTCAAACCGCAGCATACGCACCGCGATGCTGCCTATCTGGTAATGTCCGCAGCCTAACACGCGTCCCGTGCTGTCCTCCACTGTAACCAGCTCGCCCTCCTTCAGATGGGGCGGCAATGTGGCTATGGCTCCCGAGAATATCCAGGGATGACGGCGGATTACGGATTCCTCCTTGCCGGGCTTAAGCTTTATGATCTTGTGTGGCATATCATTGATATTAGAAGAAACGTAACTTATTTGAACAGCCGGACTATATCCATTCCGTTGGCGTATATCAGCAGGCCGAACAGAATGATCATGCCCACAATCTGGGCGCGTTCCATGAATTTCTCGCTCGGCTTGCGTCGGAAAATCACCTCATAGAGCAGGAACATGACGTGGCCGCCGTCCAATGCCGGTATGGGCAGGATGTTCATGAACGCCAGGGCCACCGACAGGAATGCCGTGATGTTCCAGAACGCTATCCAGTCCCACGACGATGGGAAGATGGATCCGATGGCGCCGAAGCCGCCGATGGACTCGGCACCCTCCTTGGTGAACACCATCTTCATCGACTTGGCATAGCCGGTGAGCTTGTCGGTACCCATCTCCACGCCGCGAGGCACGGACTGGAGCAGGTTGTAATGAATCTCCTTGCTCTTGAAGAAAGCCGCAGGATTTATCTCCAGTCCGATTCCCATCTTGGACGACCCGGACAGGGTGACGTTCTTGACTATGGTGTCGAGTCGCGCGCCGTTCTTGCGTTCTATGGTAATCGGCAGGGTCTGGTTGTCGTGTCCCTTGAGTGTCCGCATGAATCCCAGCAGTTCCGGAGTCGGGATGGTGTCTACGGCTATGATTCGGTCGCCTGGGACGATGCCGGCCTTATCGGCGCCGTCGCCGGTCTGAACCTGGCTCACCTGAGCCGGAATGCGGTAGGTGAAGAAACTGAACGAGGCCGTGTCGGCCTTGGCCTCACGGTCAAGCTGCAGAAGGAAGTCGGACGGTATGTGTACGTCCACCTGCTTGCCTTCGCGCAATACGGTCACCCGCTTGGCCTGGGCCATCTGCATCAGAGCCTCGGCAGGGTTGTCCAGCTCCTTGTAGTCGGCCATCAAGGGGATGTCGCCGTCGCGGAAGCCGGCGTCCAGGGCCACGCCGCTGTACTGCATGCCCATCTTGGCCTCTTTGAACGGCACGTATTTTTCGCCGGTGGCGTATACGATGCCTGCATAGATAAGGATTGCCAGCAGGAAATTGAACAGCACGCCCGCTATCATAATAAGGAGTCGCTGCCAAGCAGGCTTGGAACGGAATTCCCATTCCTGGGCCGGCTGCTTCATCTGCTCGGTGTCCATCGACTCGTCGATCATGCCGGCAATCTTGCAGTAGCCGCCCAAGGGGAGCCAGCCGATTCCATATTCCGTGTCGCCCCAGAAGCCTTTTTTCTTCCCGGGCTTAGTAGCATCGTTATTGTCCTTGCATTTCAGTTTTCTGGTCTTGCCTAAGCCTCCGATGTATTCCTTGGGCTTCCATTTGAACAGCTCGATCCAGGGGTCGAAGAATATGTAGAATTTCTCCACCTTCACGCCGAAGATTCGGGCGAAGAAGAAGTGCCCGAACTCGTGGATTATGACGAGGAAAGCGAATGCCAGTATCAGCTGGGCTGCCTTAATCAGAAATGTTTCCATTTAAATAATGAGTGGCGTGGCCTGTATCCGGTCACGCGGTGTGAATGTTCATACTGTCGACGATGCCGATGGCAGCCTCCGTGCCGAGACGGTGGGCCTCGGCGATGTCGTCGAGTGAATTGATGCTTGTAATGGGGATGGCCTGCAGTGTTCTGTCGGCCACGGTGTAAAGGTCGGTAAACGGGATGCGTTCATGCAGGAAAGCCTTTACGGCCACTTCATTGGCGGCGTTAAGCAGTGTGGGCGCGGTGCCACCTGTGCCTACGGCGTCGAAAGCGAGACGCAGCAGGGGAAATTTCTCCATGTCCGGGAGGAAGAAGGAGAGGTTGGCGTGGTCGGCCAGCGACAGATGATGCTGCGGAGCCGGGAGACGTTCGGGATATCCGAGTGCATAACGGATGGGCATACGCATGTCGGGGTCGGCCAACTGGGCCTTGACCGAGCCGTCGATGAATTCCACCAAGGAATGCACTACCGATTCGGGATGCACCAGGATGTCGATGTTTGCGGGCTGTATGTCGAACAGCCAGCGGGCCTCGATCATTTCGAATCCCTTATTCATCATCGACGCGGAGTCGATGGTGACTTTGGCGCCCATGTCCCAGTTGGGATGCTTCAGGGCCTGGGTCGGAGTCACGGTGCTTAGCTCCTCGCGCGGCATGGTGCGGAACGGGCCGCCGCTGGCGGTGAGTATCAGCTTGCGGATGTCCTCGTGACGCTCCCCCTGCAGGCATTGGAATATGGCGGAATGTTCGGAATCGACGGGTAGGATCGAGGCATTGTTGCGCTTGGCGGTATCGGTCACGATCTCGCCGGCGGCCACAAGGGTCTCCTTGTTGGCCAGCGCGACGGTCTTGCCCCGTTCCAGTGCGTTCAGCACCGGTCGGAGACCGCTGTATCCCACCATGGCACCCACCACAGTGTCGTTGTCAAGGTGTCGTGCGGCTTCGGCTATGGCCTCGGCGCCGGCGGCCGTACCGATGCCCGAACCGTGCAGGGCCTGGCGCAGGGATGGTAAAGCCGTTTCGTCGCCAATCACCACAAAGTCGGGGTGATGGCGCAAGGCTTGCTCGGCCAGCAACTGCCAGTTGCGGCCGGCCGTTAGTATCCGGGCGCGGAAACGCTCCGGATGTGATTCTATTACATCAAGTGTCTGGGTGCCGATACTGCCCGTGCTCCCCAATATCGTTATGTCCTGTTGTGTTGCCATTTCAAAAAGCAAAGTTACGAAAAAAACGGCACACCGCAAATTATAAGAAGGAGTAGGGGACGAGGGGCGTGGCGTTGTGCCAGAGGCGCAGCTGCATCCATCGGGATGCGCGCGAATCGGGATTGGCCGGGTATGCTATGGGCTGGCCCCCGTTGACGGCGTCGCCGTTTACCACTAACGGCGTGCCAAGGTGGGAATAGGATGAGACGAATCCTCGTGCGTGCTGTATCAGTATGGTATATCCATGTATGGAAGCATGATAGTAAACAGCCAGCACCGTCCCGTCGGCCACTGCCTGAATGGGGGCGTCGGATGTGAGCAGGATGGTCGGGTCAATGGCTTTGCGGGCGTTTTCAGGGAAATATGCGTGCGGGGAGACAGGCCCGAACAGCATTCCGTCGGCGTCAAGGGGAGCGAGCACCGAGATGTTGAAACGCTCGCGTTCGTCCATTGCGGACACGAACCTCTTTTCGGCAGGGGAGGCGTCGGGAAGCATTTCGGGATCGTAGTCGCCGGCAGGCGTAGGTGCCGATGCCGTATCCATTGCGGGACGTTCCGGCGCCGACACCCTGCGGTAGTTCTCGATCCAGGCGTTGGTGATCTGTACCTGTCTTGACAGCGAGTCGATCCGCATCAGGGCCTGCTGGGCCTCGATGCGCCTGGCTTCTGGTACGTACGACGGGAGCAGACTATGTACGGGGGTGTACACCAACAGTAGAGCCGTGACTAATAACATCAGGAACACGAGCAGGGGAAGCCCCAACCATATACGCATGGGTGTAAGTACGAGAGAAAAGTGACGGCGCTGATGCGCCTCGTCTTCCAGATTTAGCCGATATATACGTTTTTGTCTCATTTTTTTGCAAAATTAAAAAATAATGATGAAATAATGGCGAATTTTTAGGAAATGTTAAAAAAATTAATGGCAATTTGTTTGTATTTCGGAAAAAATGTGTAATTTTGCGCTGAAATGTCGGAATTTAACAATTGCTAAACGCAATGCACCGCCCGGGGAAGCCCTCGGACGATATGGTTGCGCTTGGGATGTTAAAAGATTTCAGTATAAATGAAATGACGGCTAAGTGTAACTAACCCAAAACCTTAACCCGAAAAAATAAAAAAATAATCGGCTGTCCGAAAGTTAAAACTTGAGTTTGTGCAAACAAATTAAAAGTTCTTAACGTTTAACTGATAAATTGAAAACAAACACATCTAAAATCACAAGTTATGAAAGCTAAGAATCTTTACTACGTGATGGCCCTGTGTGCTGCCGGTGCATTCACCTGCAACAGCGCATCCGCACAGGACGTTTTCGTGGACGATGCTGTTTCGGTAACGGAGTTTACCTGTGACAACAACGACCACTATTTCTCGAATTGGCGTGACAACTGGTTCATCGAGGTCAGCGCCGGCGGCAACCAGCCTCTTGTAGAGCGCGGTTTCAGCAATGACCAGATGAAGAGCGTTGACGGCGCTCTCTGGACCGGTACATACAGTGTAGGTTTCGGCCGTTGGGTATCTCCCTACATCGGATTCCGCTTCAAGGGAATCGGTGGTTCGATCCACTATGACATCCCCGCCGCAGGTCAGACAACAGGCCAGGGCTTCATCCACATGAAGGCCGCCAACCTGCAGGTTGAAATGCTGTGGGATATGTTGAACTCCATCAACTACAACCCCAAGCGTGTGTTCAGCATCATTCCGTTCTTCGGACTTGGTGGCGGTGTAAGCTGGGACTTCACCAACAAGGGCAACAAGTGGCCTGCATATCAGGGTCCCGACAACAATGCCGCTGCTTATCCCGCAATGCACTCGAAGCGCGTACAGTGGACTCTTCCCGTATCCGCAGGTATCCAGTTCCGTTTCCGTCTCTGCAAGTATGTTGACTTCTTCGCTGAGGCCCGCGCACAGTTCTACGGCGACAACTGGAACAATTGCTCGACCGGCAATTCCATCGACGCTCTGGTAAGCGCAATGGGCGGTTTCAACTTCAACATCGGTGGCCGTGGCTGGAACACATTCAACGAGTGCAACTATGTATCGCAGATCGCCGCTCTGAACGGTCAGGTCAACGACCTCCGCGCCCAGCTGCTGGCTTGCGGTCAGGAAGTGGCTGCCCTCCAGGCTCAGCTCCCCTGCCCCGAGGTTCAGAAGGATTGCGTGAACGCTCCTCTGATGAGCACCGTTCGCTTCATGATCAACTCCGACAAGATCATGCCTACCGAGGAGGTTAACGTCTACAACATGGCCGAGTGGCTGAAGGCTAACCCCAACGAGAAGATCATGGTTGTAGGTTACGCCGACAAGGATACCGGTACAGCCGAGTACAACATGGGTCTGTCCGAGCGTCGTGCCAACGCTGTTGCAAAGGCTCTGACCGACACTTACGGAATCGCAGCAGATCGTCTGACTGTTAAGTGGGACGGCAGCGATGTTCAGCCCTACAGCACCAACGACTGGAACCGTATCGTAATCTTCACTCAGAAGTAATCGAGACTTATAGAAATAAGGAAGGCCGCGCACAGGGCGCGGCCTTTTTTGTGTTATATGCGGCCTGCCTTTATGGAACATATTCATGTCCGCCTTACAATATGACAGGAAGTTGTGAAGAAAACCGCAGAAATATGTCAAGTAACATGTTTTTTTGTTTGGTAAACTTGAAAAAAGGTTGTAAGTTTGCAATGGAGTTGTAAGGCCGGTGGTTTTGCCGGTTAATGAGGCTCCAAAGGAAACCTAACAGGCACACGGAGTGCCACATTTACTTAAATCGAAGTATATGAAAATCAACGAAATCATGGCCGGCCTCGAGGCAAGGCATCCTGGAGAGAAGGAATTCCACCAGGCAGTGCGTGAGGTTTTACTGTCAGTGGAGGATGTGTACAACCAGCATCCGGAGTGGGAGAAGGCACGACTGATAGAGCGCATGGTGGAACCGGACCGCATATTCACGTTCCGCGTGACGTGGGTAGACGACAAGGGCGAGGTTCAGAACAACATAGGCTATCGCGTGCAGTTCAACAACGCGATCGGCCCGTACAAGGGAGGCATCCGTTTCCACGCTTCCGTCACACTGTCCATCCTGAAGTTCCTGGGCTTCGAGCAGACCTTCAAGAATGCCCTGACCACACTGCCTATGGGTGGCGCCAAGGGAGGTTCCGACTTCAGCCCGCGCGGCAAGAGCGACGCCGAGATAATGCGTTTCTGCCAGGCTTACGTGCTTGAGCTGTGGCGCAACCTTGGTCCCGACCGCGACGTTCCCGCCGGCGATATCGGCGTAGGCGGCCGCGAGGTAGGATATATGTACGGTATGTACAAGAAGCTGGCCCGCGAGAACACGGGTACGTTCACCGGCAAGGGTCTGTCGTTCGGCGGCAGCCGTATCCGTCCGGAGGCTACCGGTTTCGGCGCACTCTATTTCGTTGAGAGCATGCTGAAGGACCTGAACACCGACATCAAGGGCAAGACCATCGCCATATCCGGATTCGGCAACGTGGCATGGGGCGCAGCCAAGAAGGCTACCGAACTCGGCGGCAAGGTGGTGACTCTGTCCGGTCCCGACGGATACATCTACGATCCCGCCGGTCTGAACGACGAGAAGATAGAATATATGCTTGAGCTCCGCGCATCGGGCAACGACATCGTGGCACCGTACGCCGACAAGTTCCCCGGCTCCACGTTCTTCGCAGGCCGCAAGCCCTGGGAGCAGAAGGTGGACATCTGCCTGCCTTGCGCCACACAGAACGAGGTGAGCGAGGCCGACGCCAAGATGATAGTCGACAACAAGGTGATGATGGTGGCCGAAGTTTCCAACATGGGCTGCACCGCCGAGGCTATCGACTATTTCATCTCCAACAAGCTGCCGTACGCACCCGGCAAGGCTGTGAACGCCGGCGGTGTGGGCGTGTCAGGTCTGGAAATGAGCCAGGATGCCGAGCATCTGCAGTGGAGCGCCGCCGAGGTGGACAAGAAACTGCACGAGATGATGCTCAACATCCACGAGGCTTGCGTGGAATATGGTCGTCAGGAGGACGGTTACATCAACTACATGAAGGGCGCCAACATCGCCGGATTCATGAAGGTGGCCGACGCTATGATGGCTCAGGGTATAATCTGATAATATCCGATTGATTATAATATCCAACTAATCCAAAAACAGCGGTATCTGCTTGACCGCCGCTGCTATCTTCACTATGAGCGAAGATACGGACGATAGAATGAAGGAGCATGGTGTGCGCCCTACGGCGGTGCGCAGCATGCTCCTTAAAATTTTTGACCGTGTGCCGGGGCCCGTGCCCGCCCAGCGGATAGAGTCGGAACTCGACACCGTGGACCGCTCCACCATCAGCCGTACGCTTACATTGTTCGTGCATAAAGGGTTGCTGCACGTGATAGACGACGGTAGCGGCACCCCGAAATACGAGGTATGTCCCTCGCACCATCACCACAATCCCAATGACGGCCACATGCACTTCCACTGCCGCAAATGCGGCCGTACCATCTGCCTGGAAGGCAACCCTCTGCCCGATGTGAATCTGCCCGAGGGATTCGAGCCTGACGGCATAAACTGCATCATCACCGGCCTCTGCCCCCGATGTAGTTGAGATGTTTTTGCACAGCCTGTGCATCTTCTTTGTCGTAACTTTGCATCGTAATCATTACGATATTTGTTGTACACTATAAAAAGCAAGGTTATGGCACACACACATACTGATAATGTTGCAGATTCGCGTATAGACAGTGACGGACACGGACATTGTCATGGAGGGCATTGTCACAATCACAATCACGGACACAATCACGACGGCAGTCAGGAAGGCTGGCGCGGGTTTACGCGAGAGATAATCAGCGGCGTGCTGTTAGCCCTGTGTCTCGTGCTTGAACATACCGGCGTGTTTGCATCGATGGGCGTGGCCATGGGAATCAACGCCTCGGTCTTCGACCGGCTATCAATGACGGCCTATCTCATAACGCTTCTGCCGGTGGGATTGCCGGTGGTCGTGGAAATGTTCCGGTCGTGGGGCAGCGGTAGCGTGATGAACGAATTCACGCTGATGGTGGCCGCATGTATCGGAGCCTTTATAATCGGAGAATACCCCGAAGGAGTGGCCGTGCTGCTGTTCTATGCCATAGGGGAGAAGCTCGAGGACGTGGCGGCGGACGATGTGCGCCGTCGCGTGCGTTCGTTGTTGGGCCGCATACCCGATAGCGCCACCGTTATCGACAACGGCGAGCGTCGCAAGGTCAGTCCGAAGAATCTGCCTGTCGGTACTCGCATCATAGTTCAGCCCGGCGAGCGTGTGCCTATCGACGCCAAGCTGGAAGGCAACGATCCCGTAGACTTCGACACCGCGGCCATAACCGGCGAGTCAGTGCCCCGGTCGTTCAGCCCCGGTCAGGAACTGCCGTCGGGCATCATACCTGTTGACAGACCCATAGAGGCCGTGACGGTCCGTGAGTTCGACAACTCGTCCATGACGCGCATACTCAAGATGATAGAGGATGCACAGGCTGGCAAGTCGCACACCGAGACGATGCTGCGCCGTGTCACCGGATGGTACACCCCGGCGGTGTTCATCCTGGCGTTGTGCGTGTTCTTCATACCCTGGATTGTGGCCGGCGTGCAGGGCGGAGTGTTCGACTGGCAGACATGGTTCCGCCGCTCGCTGGTGTTCCTGGTATGCTCATGTCCCTGCGCTTTGGTGGTGAGCATTCCGCTCAGCTATTTCGTGTCGCTCGGCACCGCATCACGCCTGGGATTGCTGTTCAAAGGCTCGAAGTATCTTGACGGCATGGACCGGCTGAAGAACGTGGTGTTCGACAAGACCGGCACGCTGACCACGGGAGAGTTCCACGTAAGCGCCGTCAAGCCGGCCGAAGGCGTCGATGCCGATATATTGGTTTCTCTTGCAGCCGCCATCGACGCCGATTCCACCCATCCGCTTGCCAGGTCGATATGCGCGTATGCCGCATCCAGGGGCGTGAAGGTACCGGAGGTTGCCGGTGTCAAGGCCGTTCGTCATGGCGTGCGGGGCACGGTAGAGGGCACTGAGGTGTCGGTAGGCTCTGGCAAGCTGATGGAGACGCTTGGCGTCAAGGTGCCGGAATCGTCCGTGCCAGGATCACGGATATGCGTGGAGCAGGGAGGCCGGTATTTAGGCTCGATATATCTGGAAGACACCGTGAAGAAGGAGGCTGCCGAGGCCATAGCCGATCTGCACAGGCTCGGCATCAAGGTGACGATACTGAGCGGCGACCGCAAGGATGCCGTGGAGCGTGTGGCAAAGCAAGTCGGCGCCGATGCATGGCAGGCCGAGATGCTGCCCGAGGACAAGCAGAAGAAGGTAGCCTCGTTGCACCGGCAGGCGCCGACGGCCTTTGTGGGCGACGGCATCAACGACGCACCGGCCATCGCAGCCTCCGACGTGGGCGTGGCCATGGGCACGATGGGCACCGGAATGGCGATGGATACCGCCGACGTCATCATATCGGGCGACAACCTGAAGTATCTGGCCCGCGCCGTGCTGCTGTCGCGCCGAGTCAAGTTGACCGTGGCCGAGAACGTCACGTTCGCGCTGCTGGTCAAGGCCGTGGTGATGATTTTAGGTGCTTTCGGCATCGCCACCCTGTGGGCCGCCGTCTTTGCCGACACCGGCGTCACCCTCCTCACCATCCTCTGGACACTGCTGATGCTCCGCAAGGTCCCGAAGTAATGCATTATTGTGACAAACATCATCTGTCGCAGGTGTCGATACTATAGGTAAATTGATCTCAAGGTCATTGTACGAAGCCGTCAGTGACGGCAACCGGATTTAGATAGTAGATATTCCTATATTTACTATCTTTTTTTATAAAATTATAAAATATTTTAATTTCTATTTGCGATAATTAAAAATTATCCATACCTTTGCGAAAACAAAATAATATAACAAAGGGGCAATAACAGACACGAAGTCTATTTGTGGATTGCAAATAAGTGCAAAATAACGCTTGTTATAGGCGAAATATAAATAAAGTAAGCACGCCGCACATGCCTTAAAATTGAATACTAAGGCTGAGAAATATCCTTAATTGCATAGGAGATTGAATCAGTCTTGAATTGAATGTAACGACATATACAAAAATAACAACTTTAAAAGCCATGAAACAAATCTTTGCATTATCGGCGGCCGCCATGCTGCTGGGAGTTGTGTCCTGTTCGCAGGAGGATATAGCCGGCCCTCAGGGCGACGGCAACGTGACATTCACTGTCACTATTCCGGAGAAAATGGGCACACGTTCGTTTGCCGACGGACTTACCGCCAACGACCTTCAGATGGCGGTGTATGACGCCGAGACCGGCTCGCTTGTCATGACGCCGGCTGAACAGAAGTTCAGCGAGGCAGCCTCTGGCTCCCTTACCACAACCGTATCGATGAACCTTGCCTCGGGCCGCAGCTATAAGATTGCTTTCTTCGCACAGAACAAGGAGGGCGGGGCATATACCTTCAATGCCGACAGTAAGACCATCACCGTAAACTATGGCGCGATGGCCGGGACTTACAACACCGATGCCTTCGACTGCTTCTATACGCTGTACGAAACCGGCGAGATCACCGGCGCCATCAATCATGTTGTGACGCTGAAACGCCCCGTGGCACAGGTTAACTGGGGAACATCCGACCTGGCCGAGCCGGCTGTCGTTGATCCCAACGCATACGGAGCGGATGCCGCCAACCTTGTGTCCGAGGTGTCGACTAAGGCATATACCACGTTCGACATGTTCAGCAGTGATGTCACAGGCGAAGCCGAGGAAGTGACGCTGCCGTATTTGGCACGTCCGGCAGACGAGGAAAACTTCCCTGTCCAGTCCGATAAATACGCATACGTCTCCATGCAGTACCTGTTGGTGCCTGCGGCGTCGTCGGTGATTGACATAACACTGAAGACTGCCAACAGCACTACGGCCGTAAAGCCGTTGAGTACAGTGGCGGTGACCAATGTGCCGGTGCAGGCCAATTACCGCACCAACATCTACGGCGCGCTTCTGACCAACCCCAATTATTTCACTGTAACCAAGGATGAAAACTGGAACGACAGCTATGATTTTCCTGTGGTGCCTGTGGAAGTGAAAAGCGATGAGGAGCTGGTAGCCGCACTGCAGAACGGCGGAAACTATGTGATACCCGAAGGCGAGAGCCTGACTATGCCTGATGTAACCAAGACCGTAGAGTTGTCAAAACCTCTGAAACTCAATGTCGAAGGTACAATGAATCTGACAGGAGTAGGCACACCTGATTCTCCCAATGCCGGAGACAGAATAAGGAATCTCAACCTTATCAACGTGGCCAGCTATGTTGAATTGACAGGTAACGGGACAATTGAAGCTAACGGCGGAGATTTCTTGTTCCATGTCACCAAAACAGGAACACTTAACATTGATGGAGTCGATATAGTGTATAACTGTACCGAAAACGCATCAAACAGAGCGGCAATCAATACTGGTGTCAATCCCGTGACTGTGAAAAACAATACGATTACTACGAACTGTACGGCAGTGCGTCACAACAGTTCCGGTACACTCACAATGGAGAATACTACAATAAATGTGAATCTCCGCAGTGATGGCGGCAACATGTGGGACGCTATATTTTCCAGAGGAAATGTTGATCTGACAAATGTAAAGATTAACAGCAAGGCCCGCGGCCTTGAGATAACAGCTTCCATGGACAAGCCCTTTGACGGCAGGCTCAAAGACTGTGAGTTCTATACAGAGGCCGACCGGGTATTGTATGTAGAATCCGCATGGACAGAAGGCTCCAAGCTGACTATAGATGGCGGCAAATATTCTTGCAAAAACTCAACCGGTACAGAATATAAAGCACCCATCGTTTTCGATAACAACAGAAGCGGAAAGAAATTTGACTGCAACATCATTTCCGGTGAATTCGTGAAACAGCCCTGGGGCTTCCAGGGGGGCGAATGGCCTAATTGGATTGACGACGATCCCTCCGTATATCTTGCTCCGGGATCGGTATGGGAGGAGATAACTCCCGCCGCCACCAACCCGGTATATACCTGGCGAGTAGTAAAGCAATAACAGCGATGCCGAGATTCAGGAGGCTGTGCCGTTGCGGCGCAGTCTCCGCCTCAGCGTATTAATCTGTAAAATCCCCTGAATCCGGTGTAATATTAACCTGTTACCGTGAAGAAATATATCATAAGAATACATACGTGCATCCTTGCACTGGTGCTGGCCACAGGCATCAGCGCGTCGGCGCTAAGCCGGGATGAGCGCGAGTTCGCGTCAGGCTTCAGCATCAACAAGAGCAGCCTGGTGATTGACGACGGCCTGGAGAGTCTGGGGCGTAAGGTCGCCGACTGGCACAAGGCCGGCCGGCTCGAACGGTTTGATGTGTGTGGCTACTCGTCGCCCGACGGGCCGTATGCCTTCAACGCCCGGCTCGCCGAAGATCGTGCCGAAGCGGTACGCAGGTATTTCAACCGGTACTGGGGTATCCCGGTCTCGCTGATCAACGTCAGCAATGTGGCCGAGGACTGGGATACGACACGCGAGCTTATAGCCGCCGGCGACATCGGCGACAAGGACAATATTCTTTCCATCATCGACAACGAGCCTGACGGCGACCGCTGCGAGGCCAAGTTACGCAGTTATGCCGGAGGCAAGGCATGGCGCAGGCTGGCAACCGAGGTATTCCCGCAGGTGCGCCGAGCCAAAATCGTGGTCGTCACCGACGAAGGGGAGTTCGAGGCCGTACTGACCGACGAAGGCACCACCATCGAGACTGTGGAAGAACCCGTTGTGGAACAGCCGGCGGCAGAACCGATAGCCGAAGTTTCCGTCGCAACAGACACGGCGCCGGCCGCGACCGAACTTCCGATGTGGCAGCGCCACGCATATCTCAAGACCAATGTGCCGGCATGGTTCCTGCTCTGGATCAACCTCGCCGGCGAGTACGACATAGCCAAGCACTGGAGCGTGAACCTTTCCATATACTACAGCGGCTTCGACTACTTCCAGCGCACGCGCAAGTACCGCACGTTTGCGTTGATGCCCGAGGTGCGCTACTGGTTCCGTCCCGACAACCAGGGATTTTTCGTAGCCCCGCATTTGGGATTGGGATGGTACAACGTGGCGTTCGAAGGCGCATACCGTTATCAGGACCATGACGGGCGCACCCCGGCCATTGGCGGCGGCGTCAACGCCGGCTTCCGCTGCAACATCAGCCGCAACAAGCGGTGGCGCCTGGAATGTTCCGTTGGTTTCGGCATATACGCCCTGGACTACGACATGTTTGTGAACAAGGCCAACGGACTGTTGGCGGGGCGCAAGAAACGTACCTTCTACGGCATAGACAATGCCGCCCTGTCGGTGTGCTATATGTTTGACGTCAGGAAGAAAGGAGGCAGGAAATGAAACCATTGGGATTCATGTCGCCGGCATTCCGGCTTCTGACAGCGGTCCTTGTGCTGGCAGGCGCGCTGACCCAGACGTCGTGCGTGCACGAGTTCCCCGAGAACACTATGCCGAAGCGTGACATCACGCTGACCATCCGTCATCTTCAGGAATGGACTCATACCGAGATGACCGTTACGCGGCAGGATGCCGCCGCCACGGTGTGCCGCTATCATCTGAAGGCATATCCCGCGGGACTGGACCGGGTGCCGGCGGCCGAGTTCGTTTTCTTCCGGACCGACCTGGACCGCAATGATTTCACCGTGACCATCCAGCTGAGCGAGGGGGACTACGACCTGTATTGCTGGAGCGATTATGCCGATGCCACGCAGCAGTCGTCTTATTTCTTCGACTCGTCGGAATTCCACAACATCATATATGCCGAGCCGTATAACGGCAATAACGAGCTGCGCGACGCATTCCGCGGCAACGTCTCGTTTACGGTGGCCAGCACGATGAATGCCGAGTATCATCAGGATGTGGAGATGACCCTGGAGCGACCTTTCGCCCGGTATGAGTTCCGCGCCACCGACATCAGCGATTTCGTGGACCGCGAGATGACGCGACGCAATATCTCGAGAGGCGAGGATCCCGAGGCCGGCCCTCCGTCCAACATCGAGCACCGGCTTCCCAACATCAACCGGTACCGTATCCGGATGGTGTATTCCGGCTATATGCCCTCAAAGTTCGATAACTTTCAGAACAAGCCCGTGGATTCGGCCACCGGCATGAGCTATGACGCAGAGATCAGCATCCTTTCCAACGATGAGGCGCGCCTCGGGTTCGACCACGTGATGGTGAACGGACACGAGTCGAGCGTGGCGGTGTGCATGGAAGTATATGACCCCGACGGCGAGTTGATAGGCAGCACGTCCACCATCAGCGTACCCACCATGCGCGGACGCAACACCATAGTGCGCGGACGCTTCCTGACGTCGCAGGCCACAGGCGGCGTGGGTATCGACCCCGGCTTTGACGGCGAATACAATATAGAACTATAACAAATTGCACATCAACCAACTATAATAATAACATGAAAAAGTTTTTTGCATTTGCTACGACAGCGACAATGCTGTTCGGCTTCGCGTCATGTTCCAGTGAGCTGGATGCTCCGGTAGCGGAGGGCGACGGCAACGTGAACTTCACTGTCACGCTTCCCGGCACCCCGGGCACACGTGCCTTCTCCGACGGTCTCACAGCCGAGAATCTGCAGGTGGCCGTCTATGACGTCACCGACCCCGACAATGTAATGCTTGCCACCACCAAGGAACAGGACTTCGGCAATTCGCTTCAGACCACCGTAAGCCTTAACCTGGCCAACGGCCGCAGCTACCGGATCGCCTTCTTCGCCAGCCTGAAGGACGGTTCCCCCTACACCTTCGACACCGCGAACAAGAAGATTACGGTGGACTACAGCAAGATGACCGAGTACAACAGCACCGACAGCTACGACTGCTTCTATCAGCTGTTCGAGACCGGCAAGGTCACCGCAGCCATCAACGAGACCGTCACCCTTTACCGTCCCGTGGCGCAGATCAACTGGGGCACCTCCGACCTCAAGGAGGATGTATTGAAGGTGATTTACGGAAACAATGACCTGGAGAACCTTTACACCAAGGTCACGACTATGGGCTATACCGAGTTCGATATGTTTGCGAAGGATGTGGTGGAAGGCACACAGGTGGATGTGACGTACGGACTTGCCGCACGTCCCGCCGCTGCCGAGGACTTCCCGTATCAGCCCAAGGGCGACGACGGCGAGCCGGTAAAAACCTACGACTATCTGTCGATGCAGTATCTGTTGGTGCCTCAGGCATCGTCGCTGGTTGACCTGAAGCTTGAGTCTGCCGCGTCGGCCACGGCCACTGACGCAATCGCCGTGGTGAACGTTCCCAACGCCCCGGTACAGGCCAACTTCCGCACCAACATATTCGGCGCTCTGCTTACCAATCCCGCGGAATTCAACGTGGTCAAGGAGCAGAACTACGAGACACCCGACTATAACGTTGCGTGGAACGGCGAAGTGGACAAGAACATTCCTTCGGAGGATGTCGCCGGCGTCACCACATACACCATCACGACTCCCGCACAGTTGGCAGGCCTTTCCGCTTTGGTCAAAGAGGGCGATACCTTCAAGGGCAAGGCCGTCAGGCTTGACGCAGACCTTGACATGAACAATGAGATGTTCACCCCGATCGGCTACTTCTCAAGCAACGGCGCATACGGTTTCGCAGGCACGTTCGACGGTAACGGCAAGACCGTCAGGAACCTTAATTGCGTCGAGGTTCCCAATGGCGACAGCAACGCGGCCGGACTGTTCGCATACATCAAGAGCGGTGCTGAAATCAAAAATCTTACAGTTGACGGCGCCAAGGTAATGGGTACTCATTTTGCCGGTGTTATCTGCGGATACGCTCATGCGGGCGATGCCGCTAACCTTAAGATTACTAACTGCATTGTCAAGAATTCATCGGTAGTGTCTTCAATGGGCAAAAACGGAAATGACGGTGACAAGGCCGGAGCCATAACCGGTTTCCTTCAGAAGGGTGAAGTGACCGGCTGTATGGTCGATAATGTCACTGTCGAGGCAATGCGCGATTGCGGTGTGTTCGTAGGCTGCATATCGCAGGCCCCTTCTCAGGCCACAAAAGTTCAGAACAACCGTGCCTCTAACTCTACCCTCACTGTCAAAGGAAATGCCGCCGAGGCTCTTGGCACGGAAGTGGGCCGTATAGTAAAGAATGGTTCTATCAACGTTTCCGGCAATACATTCACCGGCTGCACCATGAATGTGGCGGACTTCGACTGTCGCGAGGCATCGGGCGACAAGCAGTTTATCAACATCACCTGCAAGCCCGGAGTGACGCTGAACATAGTAAATGTCAAATCCCGCGGTATGTATGTGACCCAGCCTAACACCGAGAAGGTGACCGTAAAGAACTGCACGTTCACAAAGGCTGCCGTACTTGGAGACAAGTCCAGCAAGAGCTATCTGTGCCGTAAGGGTATCGAGATAATCAGTACCCGGAGCGATGCAACAGCCAACGCGGAGATCACAGGTTGTGATTTCCAGAGCTCGTTCGGCCATTCTATCCAGTTCCAGAACTATGCGGATGTGAATGTGACCGTGAAGGGCAATAAGTTCGCAGGCTGGGGCCAGAAAGAGGAGGATCAGGCCGACATAGAGACCTCGTGCGCTATCGTGGTTTGCGGCACATCGCTTTGCGACACTCCCGAAGCACGTCAGGCATTTGTAGATCAGTTCCTGAAGGACAACACCTGTGCTTCGAACTATACCAAGAATGATTTCAAATATGGCTATGTCCGCTTCGACACGACGCCTGCGTATGTAGCCAACGAGCAGGGCGAAATTACCCAGAAGTAAAACTCGGCTGGCTGTACAAAGGAATCATTTATACCGAATAAGCATAAATCTTAATTACTGAAAAATGCGAAAGCCGGGAGTGTCACACAGACGCTCCCGGCAATGTTTTTACTCGTCACTCGTCCCTATTACTTATTCTTTGGCAAGTGCGAGATCGAGGATTTCGGAAGGGGTGGAGACGATGTGGTCGGCGTAGGCCGACTTCAGCTCCGAGACGGGACGGAAGCCCCAGGTAACGCCAACAGATTCGATGCAGGCGCGGCGCGCCGTCTCCATATCCACTGCCGAGTCGCCGCAATACAGCACGTCGCGCTTCGGACACGGGTGGTCGTTCAATGCCTGGAACACAATGGATGGATCCGGTTTCTTGGGACGGTCAGACACTTCGCCAAGGATTGCCGCAAACTCTATGTCGGGGAAGTAATGCCTGATGATGGCGTCCACGGCTTTCTGGTATTTGTTGCTGGTCACTGCTATGGCTATGTCGTGGTCGCGAAGATCAAGCAGAAGCTCCGGGATGCCGGGATATGGCTTGGTCATGTCGGTGCAATGCCGGTCGTAATACTCGCGGAACGAGGTCAGCATGGCGTCGATTGTCTCAGGCCCCGCGTCCGGCTGGGCGCGCTCCAGGAGCTTGCGCACGCCGTTGCCTACCATATAGTTGTAGGCTGACAGGGGATGGGTGGAGAACCCCGCTTCCTTCAAGGCATGGTTACAGGCGTTGCCAAGGTCGGCTATGGTGTTCAGCAATGTGCCGTCAAGGTCGAATATCACAAATTTTTTCATATCGTAGTCTGTTCAGAAAGGATAACCGATTGAGAAATGAAATGCGTGGTCGCGTTTCCATTCGGGATGTATCAGCGGCCATGGCTCGGCGTTGATGGCCGGGTTGTGCGCTTTCATGCCGAGGTCGAAACGGATCAGGAAGTAGTTGAAGTCCAAACGTATTCCGGCACCGTAGGCCAGGGCAATCTGCTTATAGAACGAGTCGAACCTGAACATCCCCTCGGGCTGGGTGGCGTAGTCACGTATGGTCCAGATGTTGCCGGCGTCGACGAACAGCGCGCCTTCCACTACCCAGAACATTTTAACGCGATATTCCACGCTGAGGTTCAGCCTTATGTCGCCGCATTGGTGAATGAAGTCAGACTGCGAGTTCGTGGAGGGATAGCGCCCCGGTCCGAGCGTACGCACCGACCAGCCGCGCACGCCGTTGGCCCCGCCGCCGTAGAACCGCTTCTCGAACGGCAGTATACTGGAATTGCCGTAAGGCACCCCGATGCCGAAGCCTCCGTGACAGGCCAGGGAGTTGCGGCTGTCGAACGTATGAAGGTATGTGAAATCGCCGTCGGCACGCACATACTGCGAATAGCGGATGCCGAACACCTTGTAGGGATTCTCGTGGAATTGCCGCTTGGGATTGATCAGCCGGTTTATGGCAAACAGCAGGTTGCCTGCAATCTCCACGTTGGTGCGGAACGTCAATATGTCGCGCTGCAGTTTGTGGCGTATGCCCGGCGGTTCCTGACGTTTGGTGGTGTGGTAGAACTGGAAGCCCGAGCGCAGTATGAAATGGTCTTCGTAGCTATACCGCAGCAACGGATTGTCCGGCGCTATCTGGTCGATGAAGTCATTTGTGCTCGCGGGCAGATATACGTACGATACGTCAAGGGGCGTCCATACATAACGCGACGGGTTGCGGCGCGACGTCCATTTATAGTTCCAGCCTACTGCGGACACGATGCGTGTGTATTCAGGCCGTTCCTGGTAATTGATAGACATGTTGAACTCTGTGGACGCCTTGATGCGGCGCTTGAAGCTTTCGCGCAGAAATGGAATCTTGAATTTGGGGAACACAACCGAGGCATCCACGCCATATTCCATGAAACGGTCATGGATGAATCCCTCGAGATTGCCGTTCAGCGCCTGATATGATCCGCGGGCCCTTAGGTTGAGCGTCTCGGATCCCTTGCCTATGTTGCGGTGAGCGTATGCCAAAGCCAGCGCCACGCCGAAGTCTCCCTCCGAGTTGGTGCCCTCCACTTCCGCGGATATCGACTGGCTCTTGCCCGGAGTCAACAGGATATATACGTCAAGCAGTCCGTCGGTGCCGATAGTGCCTGCGGGCATCAGCCGGATGTTGATGAATTTCAGGATGGAGAGGCGTCCGAAGGCCGAGTAGGTGCTTTCCAGGTCGCTGACGCGGTACGGGCGTCCGGGTGTGAAGAAGCAGTTTTCGTTCAGTACACTTGGCCTGAGATAACGTTTGTCGCCGTACAGCACAGTCACGTTGCGGTAACGGACGGTATCCCTGGCCTGATACTCGCGCGGATCGGGGCAGTCGGCGCCGTTATAGTCGGGAATGCAGTAAATGTTGCGCACCAGATAGCGGTGATGCCGCGTTATGTCCAGTCCGCGCTGTCCCGATTCCTTGGATGGCGGACGGACGAACATGGTCAGGTCCACCAGTTTGGAGCCGGCGGCGGTGTCGGCCGTAAATGTGACGTACTCCTTGCCGAAAGCCCAGTAGCCGCTGTTCTGCATACGGCGTGTCACCAGGTCGCGCTGCTGTTCCAGCAGGTCGTGGTCAAGCCGTTCGCCCGGTCCCACGGGAAACAACACCGAATCGCGCATCACTATCTCGCGGATGGTGTCGTTGGGGAAGGAATATGCGATATTGCGGACGGTGTGCGGCAGCCCGGCGTCGATGGAATATAGCAGTCGGGTGCGCTTCCTGCGGTAGTCGGGAAATGAGTCTGTCATGATGGTGGCGTCCAGAAATCCGGCATTATTGACGGCGCGCAGCAGCTGGCGTTCGTCGCTGGCCGATGCCTCCGCACTATATATTACGGGAGGTTCGCCCAGGCGGCGCATCCATTTGTTCCACCATCGGGTGGAATCGCGTCCCGACATATTGTAGACTCCGAGGCGCAGCTTGGTCAGGTTAAGGAACCGGTTGTTGGGGCGCTGGTGCACGTATGTCAGCAGTTCGCGGTTGGTCAGCGTCTCGGACGAATCGTTAACCTCCACCCTGACGTCGTCGAGCAGCAGGCTGCCGTCGGGCACGAACTTGGTGGACGAACAGGACTGCAGCAGCGTCATGGCGCACCACAGTACGCCGGCACATAGCCATGCTGCAAGGTTGTGTATGAATCCTGTCCTGTAGCCCATCCCGGGAGTGTTTATGTCAGTCGGCCTGTTTCTTGCCGAAATTTGGGTTTACTTTGATTTTAAGGCAGACTGCGAATGTGGCGATGCAGCATATCATGACCCACCAGAAGAAATTGACGTATCCCTGCGGACCGTCGAGTCCGAAGAAACTGTACCGGCTCAGCGTGTCGTGGATCCAGCCCGCGAACATGCCCGGCACCATCAGTCCCATGAAGGCGAACGCCGTGCAGAACGAGAAGTGCGAGGTCTCGCTCGGTCCCTTGCTGAAGTATATCAGGTACATCATGAACGCCGTGTAACCGAAGCCGTAGCCGAACTGCTCGATGCCGATGGCCAGGCATATCAGCACGAAGTTCTGAGGCTGGAACATGGCCAGGAAGCAATAGAATATGCATGGCAGGGTCAGTGACAGCGCCATGGGCCACAGCCATTTCTTAAAGCCCCCTTTGGCTATGGCCACACCGCCGAGTATGCCGCCGGCCAGCAGGGCGAGAACGCCCACCCACACATTGACCAGTCCGAGCTGTATGGTGGTGAGGCCCAGGCCACCTTCGGCGCGGGACGCCAGCAGAAACGGCTGCGTCAGCTTCAGGCACAGGGCCTCGGGCAGCCGGTACAGCAGCATGAAGCAGAGGGCCGTGACGATGTGTGGCTTGCGGAAGAAGCTGACGAACGTCATGCAGAAATTCCTGACGATGCTGCGGGCCGTGACGCCCGGCATCGGTTTGTCGTTGGGGCTGTGCGGCAGTATGAGCCAGTCGTAAAGCGTGATGCACAGGAACAGCACGGACAGGGCCACGAACACCATGCTCCATGACGACGACACGGCCATCCCTTTCTGCTGCATATATCCCGCCCACATCACAAGTCCGCCCTGGCCGAACAGCGAGGCCAGACGGTAGAAGGTGTTGCGCACGCCCACGAAAGCGGCCTGCTGATGCTGGGTGAGGGCCAGCATATAGTATCCGTCGGCGGCTATGTCGTGCGTGGCCGACAGGAACGCCATGATCCAGAACACCGCCAATGTGCCGGTGAAGAAGAAGGGCGCGGGCAGCATGAACGCCACCGCAGCCATGGCCACGCCTAACAGCAGCTGCATACTGACTATCCAGGCGCGCTTGGTCTTGAAGATGTCGACGAACGGACTCCAGAAGGGCTTGATGACCCAGGGCAGGTAGAGCCAGCCGGTATAGAACGCCATATCGGTCAGGCTTATGCCCATCTGGGTATAGATTATGACGGTGAAGCTGTTCACCACGAAGCTGGGTATGCCCTCGGCCACATACAGGGCCGGAATCCATGCCCAGGGCGATCTGCGCGCTATGGAATTCATAAACCGAAATGTTGTCTGATTGGTTCGGGGAGACTGTCGGCGAAAGCTACCTCGCTGTATATTTCCCTGACGAGCCTTGCGTCAAGGCGTTCGTAATCCTGCGGACGAGGCGTTATCATCAGTCCGGCCATGTCTATGGCGCCGGGACCAACCACGATGCGGTCGGGTTCGTCATCCAAGTAATGATGCGGTCGGTGACTGAGCCGTGGAACCACCACCGCGCGTAGCATCCCGTCATCGCCCATCCAGTAGAATACGTTGATCAGCCCCGTGTCCACGTTGCCGTCGGTGTCGATGCCGAAAGCCGTGGCTATGGCGCGTAGCATCATGGCTCCCTGACGGTCGGGCGTGATTACGGCGCTGACGAAGTGGAATGGGAGGGTCAGCCCGAATGATTCGGAACTGAGGAATCCGGGACGGTCGGAGGGATGATGTTTCTCGGCCAGCGTAATCAACGGCAGCTCGGACTTCAGGACGCCCTGCGTATGCAGGTGGTCGGGCGCGGAGGCTCCTGCGCCGGCTCCGTTGAAGAAGATTACCAGGTCGGGCGCCGCCTCGGCCATGGCCGCCATCTCGAACGGCGGGCGGTCCTGAGGACGGTGCTCGCGCGATATTATCGTGAAATGAATCGGCAGGATGGGGAAGGGGTTGACGCAGAGGTCCCAGCCCGGCATCCACTCGGCGCACATCTGCTCCTTGGGCCGGTTGGAGGCGCAGAGGAAGCAGGCACGGCTCGCTATGGCCTCCGTTGACGTGTCGGCGGCTGTGGACACCATGCGCGCCGGGTTAAGCTGTAAGGCAAACGGGAGGTCGCCTATATCCAGTGGCTTGCGTTGCGTCCGGCCCAGGTCATGGTAGCGGGCCGCGGCATCGGGCCATTCGCCCAACTGATGCTCGACCAACAGGTCGATTGTCTCAAGATTCAGCGGCGCTGGCCGAAGTGATTTTGTGTCAGATGTTGTCGTCATCGTCATCGTCTAATAGGTCATCGTCATCGTCGTCGTCGGAGTCGTCGATATAGCCCTGGATGTCATTCCAGAATTCATCGCCTATCGGTCCGCCGGGTATCGAGCCTAATAATTGCCAGTCGGCGCGGCGTCCCGATTCGTCGGCCACGTTCTCGCGCACGCGCGCCATCAGCTCGACCGAGCGCAGGAAGTCCTTGTAGGTGTCGTTGGCGTTGCTTTTTTCTATCGAAAGCTTGGCGTCGGAGTTGCCTTCCCAGCGACGGCACAGATATAGTGAATGGTAGATGCGGCCTATGGCGTACGAACGGCTGATGCGAAGCACCATGGCATAGTCCTCGCCGTACGACACGTTCGGGAAGGGGAATCTGCGTGCCAATGGCGTGAAATAGGCGCGGGGAGCGCCGAAGCCGTTGATGCGAAGTCCATTGTTGGCACCGTTGGCGTCCGACCATTCGTCGTGAGTGATGATGCCGGGTGGAATCACATTCCATTCCCTGTCCGTCATCGTGTAGCTGCCTATCACCATGCCGAAGTTACCGTTGCGGAACTTATTTACCACGGTTTGCAGCGTATTTTCGTCGATGTATCGGTCGTCGGAGTCGAGCTGCACCGCGAATCGTCCGCACCGGCTGTCGTTCAGGGCCATGTTCCAGCAACCGCCTATGCCCAGGCCGTCGTCAGCCCCGGGCTTGAGCAGTATCAGCCGCGGATCGGATATCTGTTCCAGCAGCTGGCGCGTGCCGTCGGTGGAGTCGTTGTCAACCACGATGACGTTGTACGGGAAATCGGTGCGCTGGCTCAGTGCGGAGTTTACGGCGTCGGCTATGGTGGCTACGCGGTTGCGTACCGGAATTATCACCGACGCCTCGCAGTCGAACGGCTCGGCGTCATAGTCTATCGGCTCATGCTGATTGTTGACCAATGCGCGGATGTCGCCGAGGTATTCGGTCAGCACCTGTTCCATCTCCACCTGATATGCCTTGTTGCGCGGATTGACGTAGTCGTGCTGCTTCTGGCCCGAGTCGCGGAAGTCCACCTTCTGCGCCGAGTACAGGTACTCGGGAATCATCACCACCATCTTGCCCATTGTGACACGCAGGCGCAGCGCGTACCAGCCGCCGTCCATCATCGACGATTCCTTGTCGGTGAAGTCCTCGGTGGCTGCCAGGATGTCGGCGGCGTTCAGCAGCACCAGCGAGCCGAAGTCGAACGAGTCGCGCACCGAGCCGGGCTGATAGTCTATTACCGGATGATTCTCAAGCGTGCCGTCGGGCAGCACCTCGCGGTAATAGCTGTAGGTCAGCGTCGAGTCTATCTCGGCGGCCGTCTCCTGAAGCCTCCGCATGGCGGCGGGGGTGATGTCTATCTTCTTGTCGTCAAGCTGCAGCAGCACGTATTGTTCCAGCCCGGACCGGAATATGTGCTCGCGCAGGGCGTTGACGGTGGTGAATCTCAATATGTTCATTTCTTGATGGAATCTATGACTTGTTTCATGATGCGGTCGCGGGCGGCTGCATCGGTTATTGCCTCGAATGGCACGGAGAATACGAACACTCTGCCGCGACCGCGGTCGTGACGGAGTCCGGCCACGCCGCCGTTGCTGAATGTCAGCAGGGTTTCGGTATCATCGTCGGCTGGGGTGAGTATGTCGGGATTCTCCACGATATACATGTGCTCGTTGAGTGTCGAGGAATAGTTGATGCTGTTTCCTCTGGAGTCGCGCAGGCGTCCGGACTGCGAGGAAGCGGCGGGCATCGTGGCGTGCTGCACGGAGTCGGGAGTGGCCTGCAGTCCCAACACTTCCTCCAGGAACTCGCGGTCGTTGCGGTCTGAGCGACGGCCCTGCAGGTCTGAGCTTATGAACTCGCCGCTCAGCATCAGGCGTCCCCCCTTGTCGGAATACTGCCGGAGCTTCTTCTGCAGCTCGCCGGGTATCACCTTGTAGCGCACGCCTTTGCTGGAGTGGCCCGTCACGGTCGATTTCTGTTTGCCGAGAATCACGTCCACCATGGGATAGTCCTGCAGCTTGACGTCGCCGTTCTGTACGGACGATGCGCTTGTGGACACGAACCCCTTGCCGGCGTGTGCTATTGCTGCGCCGTGCGTGGCGGGATAATCGAAGGTATTGCCGGCTATCACCTGCGTCACGTAGTTGGAGCCGCTTCGGCCGAAGCTCTCGCCGGCGTTACGGCGGAACTCGGACTGATAGCCGGTGAAAGATATGTCCTTGACGTAAGGCACGCCGAAGTCGTTCTCGCTGTCGAAACCGGCACGACCGTTCTCCGAGAACCATGCGGGAGCGGACACGCGGTCGAATCCGTTCACTACAAGCACAGGCTGTGACGCGTCGGGAGCCTCGCGCAGTGCCAGAGTCTCGCTCGGGAAGGCGGCGCCTCCCTCGTTGGCGGCTATGATATAGAACGAGTGGATGTCATGGTCGGCCACGCGCAGGTCGAAATGTGTGGCCTTGGTCTCGCCTATCTTGTGGAAGCCCAGGTCATCGCCCGAACGTTCCATTATGACATACTTCGTGGGCATGGCCGTCGGTTCCAATTCGTCGGGAGTGGGTTTCCAGCTGAGACGGTACAGATTCTTTTTGGTGCGCTTGATGTTGAAATCCCTGACGGGCAGCGGTTGTATTACCAGCTGACGGTCCTTGCGCTGAGCCAGGAAGCGCGCGATTCCCTTGTAGATGGCGCGGCCCACGGTGAAGCGGAATTCGGGATCGAGGCCATATTGCATGTCGGCGAAGTTCTGATGGCTCATGAGCTCTATCAGTGTGGTGGGCACTTCGGGCACACGCGCCTCGACATACGATTTGTCCCACATGGAGCGTCGTGTCCAGCGGGAATCCCATTCACGGCGCACATCCTTCGAGATCTGCTGCATCACCAGATCGGTTAGCATGCGCGAGTTTATGCGCGGCGTGCCGTCGGTATAGCTGGCGCCGTTCTGGGTGAAGTAGATTCCCAGGGTGCCTACGAATGAATCGTCGGCCCGCTTGCCGGCATCGGAATGAAGTGCGAAAGCCAGGTCCACGGGGAGGTTCAGACCCTCGCGTCCGGGCAGAACGCGCGATCCTCCTGCCAGATAGTTCACCCAGTGACCGCGCGACGTGTAATCATCCTTATAGTCGTCGGCACCGTGATAGGGGGAATATACATATTCCGGGAAGCCGGCCCAGTGAAGCCAGTAGCGGGCACCCTCCAGGAAGCGGGGATAGCCCGATGTGCGGAACGTGGGAGCCGCGCCTCTGGGCGTATCGGCGGATTTAGCCGGAGCTATCTCAGTATCCGGACTGTCGGGGGATTCCGAGTTTTCGGTATTCTCCGTGGTTCCGTCGGAGGTTTCCGATTCCTCGTCGTCTTCTTCCTCATCCTCCTCGTCGTCGGCCTGCTCGTCGTCGGCGCTCTCAGGGGTAGAAGGGTCGTAATATACATCGCTTCGGCGCGGGGAACGGGCTATGTTGCCCATGCCTCCTCCAATCTTGACGGCGTCGGCGGTCAGTATGGTGCCGGGCGCGCCCTTGGTGTCGTTGGTCAGTGTCACGATGGCTTCGGTGTCGCTGTAACCTTTCTCCAGCGGCACGGTACACAGGTAGATCCATGTGCCGCCGCCCATCTTCTGGTTTACGCGGAATTCCTTGGTGCCACCCGAATAATTGACCGAATAGTGGGCGTCGGTGGTGGAGTTGGGGAGAGTCTTATAGCTGACGTAAACGGCGTATTCACCATCCTCGGGGATGTCGGCGTACCATGCCGCGGCCGAGGTGTTGCCTCCGGCCACGGTCGGCACCTGGCGGTAGGTGCCGTTCTCGAACGGATTCTCGGTGTCGCGGAAGTCGGGCAGGTCGTAGATGAAACCTTCCTGCTCGCCTGTGGCCCACTGCTGGGCGCCGTTGTTCTCGCGATAGGTGGACTGGGAATAAACCTTTCCATCGGGATTGGTGTCGTTGTCCACTATCACCTCGTGGCTATTGGTGTCGCGTTCGCGCGGCAGGAACACGTATGCTCCGGCGTTCTCCAGCATCGGCACTACATAGGGGAGGATGTAGCTCATGGTGTACGTGTCCTCCACTGTCTGGAACAGCAGCGGGCGCTGCCACTGCCAGCCGCCGTTCTTGTAGTAACGGCCGTGGCTGTGCCACAGGGCCACGATGTCGTTGTCCATACCCTTGGCGGTGGACGAGACGGGGTTGACCTCGGTGACGAACGCGGGATTCTTACGATGTTCCGGCGGCAGCTTGTCCACCTTGGTTATGTAGTATGACAGCGATTTGCCTCCGACGGTGAGCATCACCCTGTAGTCGGACAGTGAGTCGGGCAACACGGCGCGCACATCGTTCTGCAGCGTGTCTATCAGCCCCTTGGTGACGGGCAGATAGGTGAAATTCTCGTTGAGCGACACGTTGGCCAGACGCGACGAATGGTTGGGGCGCACGCTGTTGACGCGCAGACCGCCGGGATTCAGATGCGACGGAATACGTTCGATCAGGGCCGAGTTTACGGCCAGTGTCAGCGAGTCGTTCTGCGGCGTCTCCTTGGGCGGCGCGGTGTATTTGGTCTTTACCGCGTTGCGGCTGCGGCGGCTCTTGCTCCTGGATGACGTTTTCTTTTTGGAGCGGCTGCTCTTTTTGGATTTGCTATAACGGGATTTTGTTGAAGTCGATTTTTTACCTGACTTCCTGCTTGTCGATTTTCTGTTTTTCGAGCTTTTCCTGCTTTTTGAACTTTTGGAGTTTTTTGAACTCTTTTTGCTCTTTGTACTCGCACTTTTGGCCGCCGGTTCGGCGTATGCCCGGAACGATTCGGTGGCACCGAAATAGAGCAAACCGCAAATAAGTATGTAAATAATATGTTTAAGACGCATAACGTATTTGTTTCAAGGGTAATAGCCCATTAGGCCGGAATGTGGCGGGATTTCCACAATCAAGCAAAATTACGAAAAAAATGCGTAAAAAACAAATGCGGTCAGAATGGCGACTTGAAGTCGCGCAGCAGCGGATGGCGGGTGTCCTTGTCCGACAGGATCGCCTCGGCGGGGTCTATCATCCAGTCGATGCCGAGTTCGGGGTCGGCGATGGATATGCCGCCGTCGGCCTCGGGACAATAGAGGTTGTTGCACTTATACTGGAACACGGCGGTGTCGCTCAGCACCGCGAATCCGTGCGCGAATCCGCGCGGGATGAAGAACTGCCGGTGGTTTTCCTCGGACAGAATCACGCTGACATGCTGTCCGTAGGTAGGGGAACCGGTGCGGATGTCGACGGCCACGTCCAACACTTGGCCGCGTGTGCACCGCACCAGTTTGGCCTGGGTGTGGGGAGGCGTCTGGAAATGCAGTCCGCGCATCACGCCACGCACCGAGCATGATTCGTTGTCCTGGACGAAATCAACCGGGCCTATGAGTTCATCAAACACAGCCTTGTTGTATGATTCGAAGAAATAGCCTCGTTGGTCGTTGAAGATGCGCGGTTCCAGAATGTAGACACCAGCAATGGAGGTTTCAATCAGTTTCATGTTCGTCAGGATGTTGTCAGCAGTCGTGGTTCGATATTATTCGAATGGGTTGTATGTATCGTTTTCGGTCTCGTTCACCAGACTCATCAGGTATCGCCCGTATTGATTTTTCATGAGGGGTTTCGCGAGTTCGGTCATTTTCTCTTTGGAGATCCATCCTTTATGGAAAGCGATACCCTCCAGGCAGCCTATCTTTCGACCCTGACGTTTTTCCAATACCTCCACATAGATGGAGGCGTCGGCCAGCGAGTCGTGTGTTCCGGTGTCGAGCCATGCGAAACCGCGCGGCAGAATTCCGACACGCAGCATACCTTCGGCCAGATAGTGCTGATTGACCGATGTTATTTCCAGTTCGCCACGTGCCGACGGCTTGATGGCGGCGGCCACGTCCACCACGGAATTGGGATAGAAGTACAGGCCTACCACAGCGTAGTTGGATTTGGGTTTGGCCGGTTTCTCCTCGATGGACAGACAATTGCCCTGCGCGTCGAACTCGGCGACTCCGTAGCGCTCGGGATCTTCTACCCGGTATCCGAACACGGATGCCTTGCCGTTGGTCTCGAGCTCGGCGACTGCCTGACGCAGTATCTGGCCGAAGCCGGCTCCGTGGAATATGTTGTCGCCCAATACCAGACAGACGGAATCATCGCCAATAAAGTCGCGTCCTATGATGAAAGCCTGCGCCAGACCGTCGGGACTGGGCTGCTCGGCATATTCAAAGCGTACGCCGTAGTCGGAACCGTCGCCCAGCAGCCGGCGGAAGCCGGGGAGATCGTCGGGCGTGGAGATAATCAATATCTCGCGGATGCCTGCCAGCATCAGCGTCGATATCGGATAGTAGATCATTGGCTTGTCATAGACAGGCAACATCTGTTTGCTCACTCCCTTGGTGATGGGGTAAAGTCGCGTGCCGGAGCCGCCGGCCAATACTATGCCTTTCATATCCGATTTCTTGTTTGTTGGGTTATCAGTCTTTGCCGTATTTATATTGGATTCCGTAGCCGTAAGTGCCGAAGCCATTGCCGTAATGACCCACTACGCTGCCTTCCGAATATATCGTGCCGTTAAGTATGATCGACAGATTGGGGAATTTGTTGTCCTTGTAGTATCCCTCAAGCATGTCAAGCATGTCGAGCGGGAACAAGCCTGCGCGCACCACGAAGATCGTGCTGTCGGCATGGCTTGCGATAATCGAGGAATCGGCCACGACTTCCACGGGAGGGCAGTCTATGAACACATAGTCGTACTCTTTACGCAGCTGGTCGAGGAGTCCGGGAAGCTTTTCGCTGAACAGCAGTTCGGTGGGATTGGGAGGCAGGGTGCCGACAGGAATCAGGTACATGCCCTGGGCGTCCTGCACGGGCTGAATCACATCGTTGATGTTCTGTATGCGGTCGGCCAGATAGTCGGCGATGCCGTATTTGTGTCGGTCGCCGTATTTGCTGAGCGAAGCCTTACGCAGGTCCATGTCCATCACCAGTACCTTCTTGCCCTTGATCGAGAATGACTTCGCAAGGTTAAAGGTGATATAAGTCTTCCCGGATCCCGGCGATGCGGATGTCACCATAACGACCTGTGGTTTTGTGTCACGCCCGCGCATGAATTCCAGGTTGGTGCGTATTACGCGGAAAGCCTCGTTGATGACGTTGCGGGAATTGGCCTTGACGGCCACCACGGCCATTTCCTTATGACGTCCGGCCGATGAGAAGGATTTCTTGGCTTTGCCGTCGAAGGGAAGCTCACCGGCGAACGGTATGGTCAGACCGGAGATGTCCTTGCGGTTGCGAACCACGCTCACGTTTGCCTCCTTCATGTAGAGTATGCCTCCGGGGATTGCGATACCGCATACCAAAGCCAGCAGCAGGATGATGGCCTTGCGTGGGGCAACCGGGGTGTCGGGACCGTCGGTCGTGCGTATCATGCGGGTGTTGGACGATGAGAGGGCCTGGTTCAGCTGGTTCTCCTCACGCTTCTGAAGCAGGAATAGATAGAGTTCTTCCTTTACTTTCTGCTGGCGTTCCACACTGAGCAGATAGCGTGCCTGATTGGGGTTTGAGGCGATCTGCGATCTTGCGTGACCCATCAGGTTCTGCTGAGTCTTTATCTGCTCCTGGATGGCGGCTATCTCATTGTCCATGGTGGCGAGCAGGGCATGGCGCGAAGCATCGAGTTCCGCGTCCATAGTGGTGAGCAGAGGATTGTTTTCCGAGCTTTGGCTTGCCAGTGAATTGCGTTCACTGACCCGGGTGTTGTATTGCACCAGCTGCTGGGTCAGTGCCGGAGCATCCATTACGCCGAGGCTGGAGGGAAGGGGCTTGTAGCCGTTTTTGTTGTCTCGCAGCGAGTTGCGCACATAGCGTAGCATATATGCCTGGTTTTCCAGCTGCTTCAGGTCTTCTTCGCCTTTGCTGGCCTGTGTCATATACAGTTGTGCCGCTGCGGTTACGTCGGGGAGCATGTTGTTGCTCTTGAACTGAGAGATATCGTGGTCCACGTTGCCCAGTTCTTTCTGAAGTACCTGGATACGCTCGTCGATGAAGTCGCTTGATGAATTGGCCATCTCGCGCTTGTCGAGCATCCATGTGTCGTTATATGCGGCTATCAGTGTGTTCAATATATCCGTGGCTTTTTCGATGGACGGCCCGGTCCATGTAAGTTCCACCACATTTCTCATTTTCTTGTCGACGGTGGATTTCAGTGATGCCGCATAATTTTTAGCGGCGGTACGAACGGAAACGCGGCTTACATTGATGTCGATTTTTGAATCCCGGGCCATCTTTTCGAATCCTTTGGCCGGATTAACTGTAATTCTGCCCAGCGGGGTGCTGACAGGCACGCCGAGACGTCCATGGATGGGGGCACGCTCGAAAGTCTTCTTTTTAAGCTTCAGGTCGGTGATGGTGAAATCTCCGTTCGATTGCAGGTGAAGCTTGAACGAGGCGTTGTCCTCTTCGGGGATGTCAGGCATCGTGACGGTGACGGGCAGCGTGGATCCGTACAGATCCTCGGTGCGGATGCCCTTGCGCGTGGAATAGGAGATGTTAAGTCTGAGTCGCCTTACCACATCACGCATCAGGTCGGGACTGCCTATGATGGCAATCTCGTTATCTACGGGCGAGTTGCCGTTGTTGATGCCCAGGTCCTGAAGCATGGCCGAATTGGCCGACATGGAAGTACCCTTTTCATTGGTGCGTATCATAACCAGCGCGTTACGCGTATATGTCGGCGCCGTGTGCTTTATGTACAGGAATGCCAGTCCGAGGCAGATGATGACGGATATCACGAACCATTGCCAGTTGGACAGACACAGGAACAGGAATTGTTTCAGGTTGATGCCTCTCTCTTTTTTCTGATAGTCAGAGCGGTCTTCGATATATGTATTTTCCATCGGTATGTCTGAAATCCGTATTATTTCTTAGTAAGAGTGATGATCATGGTAGCTACGGAGATAGCGCTTCCGAGCATCGAGATCCAGATGCCGGGCTGTTGCCAGATGTTGCCAGAGGGCTTTGACGTGTTTTTCTTTGTGTTGTTGGGCTCCACGTATATCACATCGTTCTGTTTGAGATAATATACGGGGCTGGAGGCCAGATTCTTGCCATCGACGAGATTGACGGTGTAGACTTTCTGAGTGCCGTTTTCATGGCGTATCACCTTGACATTGTCGCGCAGGCCGTAGATGGTCAGGTCGCCGGCCTCGCTGATTGCATCGAGAATGGTGAGGTCCTGACGTTTAATTCCTACGCGTCCCGGATGGTTGACTTCGCCCAATACCGATACGGCCAGATTGACGAACTCAACGGTCACTATCGGGTTCTTGGCCAGATCGCGGCTGGTGAGTTCACTGCTCAGATATGCTGAAAGCTGTTCGGCGGTCATGCCCTGCACGTGAATCTTGCCCAGAACCGGGAAATTGATGTCACCCTTGGAATCGACGGTGTATGGAGGGGTTTCCTGTTGTGAATATGTCGGTGCGGTCGAGCCTGTCTGGGTCAGAGTCCCGATACGAGTGGTAGGTGACGGCAGATTGAACAGCGCGTTGAGGCGCGGATCGGTGGTATGCACCAGTATGATTACTTTGTCGTCCGGTTCAAGAGTAATGGCTTTGGCCTGTGACAGGGCAAGCTGATCGCCGTTCTGCAGACTCTGGAAATATGTGATGTCCTTGGGCGCGGAGCACGACGTGGCAAGTGCCGTCAGGCTCAAGGCGTACAGCATATAGCGTATGATTCTCATTAATATTCTTATTGCGTTTCCGGGGAAACAAACACTTAATAAACTGTCGTAATAACGCTTGAAAAAGCAGACGGGATCACAAACCGTTAAAAATTCATAATGCCGCCTGACACGAAAATTCATGCCCGACACTCTGAAATTGTCTGACATAAAGCGTTGCAAAGTTATAATTTTTTTCGATATAAAGCAAATCAGACGTCAGAGGTTATACTCAGAAAAGAGGATGAGAGGACAAAAAGGAATATTATTTGGATAAATAGTTGATTCCTGTCGAAGCCTCCACTTCCATATACTAAGAAGAGAGTGTTGGTATAGTCACATATTTTTAGTAATTTTGCGAGAAGAAACCACAAAAACACGAAATAATATGGCTACGAAACCATTTCATTATCAAGAGATGTTCCCGTTGGGACCCGACACCACCGAATACCGGCTGGTGACATCCGATCATGTAAAAGTAGAGAACTGGGGCGGACATGAGTTTCTGGTAGTAGATCCGGAGGCTCTGACCATACTTGCCAACGAGGCGAGCCGCGATTGCTCGTTCCTGCTTCGCCGGGAACACAACGAGATGGTAGCCAAGATACTGCGCGACCCCGAGGCCTCGGACAACGACAAATTCGTGGCGCTGACCATGCTGCGCAACGCCGAGGTGGCCAGCAAGGGCGTGCTGCCTTTCTGCCAGGACACGGGTACGAGCATCTGCGCCGGATACAAGGGCCAGCAGGTGTGGACCGGATGCGACGACGAGGAGAAGATTAGCTACGGCGTCTACAAGACTTACACCGAGAACAACCTGCGCTACTCGCAGAACGCTCCCCTCACCATGTACGACGAGGTGAATACCGGTTGCAACCTTCCCGCCCAGATCGAAATCCACGCCACCGAGGGAATGGAGTATAACTTCCTGTTCGTGGCCAAGGGCGGCGGCTCGGCCAACAAGACATATCTGTATCAGGAAACGAAGGCTATCCTCAACAAGAAGACATTGGTTCCGTTCCTGATCGAGAAGATGAAGACCCTTGGTACGGCTGCATGTCCTCCGTATCACATCGCGTTCGTGATAGGCGGCACGTCGGCCGAGGCAAACCTGGCCGCTGTGAAGAAGGCCAGCGTGAAATATTACGACAACCTCCCCACCAAGGGCAACGAATACGGCCATGCCTTCCGTGACATGGAGCTGGAGAAGGAACTGCTCGAGGCTGCCCACTGTCTGGGCCTGGGCGCTCAGTTCGGCGGCAAATACTTCGCTCACGACATCCGCGTGATCCGTATGCCGCGTCACGGCGCAAGCTGCCCTGTCGGTATGGGCGTCAGCTGCTCGGCCGACCGTAACATCAAGGCCAAGATAAACAAGGACGGCCTGTGGGTGGAGAAACTCGACACGTTCCCCGCAGAGCTTATCCCCGAGGAGATGCGCAACGCCGGCGAGGGCGAGGTGGTGAAGATCGACCTTGACCAGCCGATGGAGAAGATTCTGGAGACACTCGACAAATATCCGGTATCGACGCGTCTGAGCCTGAAGGGCACCATTATCGTGGGCCGTGACATCGCGCACGCCAAGATCAAGGAGCGTCTTGACGCCGGCGAGCCGATGCCCCAGTACCTCAAGGACCATCCCATCTACTATGCCGGCCCGGCCAAGAAGCCCGAAGGAATGCCCAGCGGATCGTTCGGTCCCACAACGGCAGGACGCATGGACTCGTACGTAGACCAGTTCCAGGCCGCAGGTGGCTCGATGGTGATGATAGCCAAGGGCAACCGTAGCCAGCAGGTGACGGACGCATGTAAGAAGCACGGCGGTTTCTACCTCGGTTCCATCGGCGGACCCGCTGCTATCCTTGCTAAGAACTCCATCAAGAACGTGGAACTCCTGGAGTATCCCGAGCTGGGTATGGAGGCCATCTGGAAGATAGAGGTCGAGGACTTCCCCGCATTCATCCTGGTGGACAACAAGGGCAACGACTTCTTCAAGCAGATCAAGCCCCGCTGCCCTCTGGCATAACATTTGTAACCCTTCTGGCATAACATTTGTAATGAGCTAAATAAAGTATGTTTGGATTCGGACTTCCCGTCGAATCCAAACATATTCTTGTAAAATACTAAGACTGAAGTTAATTGAAGAATATCAGGAATTTCTGCATCATCGCGCACATCGACCACGGCAAGTCGACGCTTGCCGACCGTCTGTTGGAGCGCACCCGCACCGTGGACGCCAAGGACATGGAGGCCCAGGTGCTCGACGACATGGACCTGGAGCGCGAGCGCGGCATCACCATCAAGAGCCACGCCATACAGATGGATTATGAGCAGGACGGCCAGCATTATGCGCTGAACCTAATCGACACTCCGGGACACGTCGACTTCTCGTACGAGGTGTCGCGAAGCATCGCGGCGTGCGAGGGCGCGCTGCTGATTGTGGACGCCTCGCAAGGCATCCAGGCTCAGACCATCTCCAACCTGTACATGGCCATCGACAACAATCTGGAGATTATACCCGTCATCAACAAGTGCGACCTCGAGAGCGCAAATCCCGACGAGGTGGAGGACCAGATAGTGGACCTGTTGGGCTGCGACCGTTCGGAGATAATCCGTGCCAGCGGCAAGACGGGCATGGGCGTGGACGAAATCCTCCGGGCCATTGTGGAGCGCATCCCGGCGCCTGTGGGTGATCCCGACGCGCCGCTGCAGGCTCTGATATTCGACTCGGTGTTCAATCCGTTCCGCGGCATCATCGCTTACTTCAAGATCGTGAACGGCCGCATCAGGACCGACGACTTCGTGAAGTTCGTGTCGACGGGCAAGGAATACCATGCCGACGAGGTGGGCGTGCTGAAGCTGGACATGTCGCCGCGCAACGAGCTGTCGGCCGGCAACGTGGGCTATATCATCTCCGGCATCAAGACCAGCCGCGAGGTGCGCGTGGGCGATACCATCACCCAAGTGGCCAACCCATGCGGCAAGGCAATAGAGGGTTTCCAGGAAGTGAAGCCGATGGTGTTCGCCGGCGTCTATCCCATCGACACCGAGGACTTCGAGAACCTGCGTACCTCGCTCGAGAAACTGCAGCTCAACGACGCGTCGCTGACATTCCAGCCCGAATCGTCGGCCGCGCTCGGCTTCGGTTTCCGCTGCGGTTTTCTCGGCCTGCTCCACATGGAGATAGTGCAGGAACGCCTGGGCCGCGAGTTCGACATGGACGTCATCACCACGGTGCCTAACGTGTCCTACCTGGTTCACGACAAGAAAGGAAACGTGGTGGAGGTGCACAATCCTTCGGGACTGCCCGAGGCCACGCTGATAGATTATATCGAGGAACCATACATACGCGCCACCATCATCACGCAGGCCGACTTTATAGGCCCCATCATGACGCTGTGCCTCTCCAAGCGCGGCGAACTGGTGAAGCAGGAATACATATCGGGCAACCGTATGGAGCTGACGTTCGACATGCCTTTGGGCGAGATCGTGATAGACTTCTACGACAAACTTAAGAGCATATCTAAGGGTTACGCCAGCTTCGACTATCACCTGAACGGCTTCCGCGAGTCGAAGCTCGTGAAGCTCGATATCCTGCTGAACGGCGAGGGCGTGGACGCGCTGTCGACGCTGACTCACGAGGCCAATTCGGTGAAATTCGGCCGCCGCATGTGCGAGAAGCTGAAGGAACTGATACCGCGCCAGCAGTTCGACATCGCCATCCAGGCCGCGATAGGTGCGAAGATCATAGCGCGCGAGACGGTGAAGGCCGTGCGCAAGGATGTGACCGCCAAATGTTACGGCGGCGACATCTCGCGTAAGCGCAAGTTGCTGGAGAAGCAGAAGGCCGGAAAGAAGCGAATGAAGAAAATCGGCTCGGTCGAAGTCCCCCAGAAGGCTTTCCTCGCCGTCCTCAAACTCGACTAAATTAGACAGGAGAACAGGAGAACAGGAGAACAGGAGAACAGGAGAACAGGGGAACAGGGGAACAGGAGAACAGGGGAACAGGAGAATCAGTTGGTGCTGTCACTCCTGTTCTCCTGTTCTCCTGTCTAAAAACCAAATGATTCTTCTGTCTAAAACAATTAGTTCTCCAGTCAAAAATCAGGGTTTGCGGGCGGGGTCGCAGGTGAGGCCGACGCCGAGCTTCTTGAATATCTTGTGGTCCACCTCGCCGAGCATGACGGTGGAATGCACCTGGCATCCCTTCAGCTCGGGAAGCTGCTCCAGCGCCTTGCGGGCGTTTTCGTCGCGGGTGCTGAGCACGGAAAGCGCCACCAATACCTCGTCGGTGTGAAGGCGTGGATTGTGGCCGCGCAGATAGGCGGTCTTGGTGTGCTGTATCGGCTCTATCAGTTCCTGGGGAATCAGCTTGACGCTGTGGTCGATGCCGGCCAAGTGCTTGATTGCGTTCAGAATCAATGCCGCGCTCGGGCCGAGCAGGTCGCTGGTCTCGGCCGAGATTATGGAGCCGTCCTGCAGCTCGATGGCCGAGCATGGACGCCCGGAGCGTTCGGCACGCTCACGCGCCACGGCTATGGGCTTGCGGTAGGAGGTATCGATGGCGGCCTGCTTGAACAGCAGTTCGATCTTGTCCACCTCCGCCTCGTTGCCGTCGCCCTGCGCCAGCTTGTTCAGCGCCTGGAAATAACGGAGCACTATCTCGTTTTTCGATGCCTCGCGGCACACCTCGTCGTCGCTGATGCAGAAGCCCACCATGTTCACGCCCATGTCGGTGGGCGACTTGTATGGACTCTCGCCGTATATACCCTCGAACAGGGCGTTGAGCACCGGGAAAATCTCGATGTCGCGGTTATAGTTGATGGCTGTCTTGCCGTATGCGTCAAGGTGGAAGGGGTCGATCATGTTCACATCGTTAAGGTCGGCTGTAGCCGCCTCGTAGGCGATGTTGACGGGATGCTTCAGCGGCAGGCTCCATACGGGGAAGGTCTCGAACTTGGCGTAACCGGCCTGGATGCCGCGCTTGTGCTCGTTGTAAAGCTGCGACAGGCACACCGCCATCTTGCCGCTGCCCGGGCCGGGGGCGGTGACTATTACTAACGGACGCGTGGTCTCGATATAGTCGTTCTTGCCGAAACCCTCGTCGGACGCAATGAGCTTTACGTTGGTGGGATACCCGTCGATCATGTAGTGACAGTAGGTGCGGATGCCCATGCGCTCCAGTTTGGCGCGGAATGCGTCGGCGCTGCTCTGGCCGTTGTAATGGGTTATCACTACCGAACCGACCATGAAACCACGGTTCTGGAACTCTTTGCGCAGGCGAAGCACGTCCATGTCGTAGGTGATGCCTAAGTCGCCGCGAACCTTGTTTTTCTCGATGTCGGTGGCGCTGATCACTATCACGATCTCGATGCGGTCGCTGAGTTTGCTCAGCATCTTCAGTTTGCTGTCGGGCTCGAAGCCGGGCAACACGCGCGACGCGTGATAGTCGTCAAACAGTTTGCCGCCAAGCTCCAGATAGAGCTTATTGCCGAATTGGGCTACTCTCTCACTGATATGCTCCGACTGGATGCGGAGATATTTGTCGTTGTCGAATCCGTGTTTCATAACGGGATACAAAGTTACGTAATTTTTCTTATTCAGGCAAACAAACCTGACGCGACCCGATGCTTTCCGTATGTCGGTACAAAAACAATACGAACATGGAAACCGGGACTGCAACATACCCCGCAACTGTTATCAAAGTTTACACTTCCTTAGATTCTTTATTAAACATAAAATAGTGTAAACAACTTTAAATACTGATTCTCATATCCGCATAACATCACACTTAGTATCTCGGAACTGCGGCATACACATACCCGCCTGAGCTCCTATATATGTCGGGTCGCAAATCAGATAATCACCATCGTCGAGACGGAGGATGTCACCGCTCACCTTATCTTCTGCCTCGAGTTTGACAGCAGCTGCAAGATGGCCAGGGAATTGAAGTAAAACCGGCGTCCTACCCAGCAATTCCTTAGCAATAATACAGAAGAGAATGGCACGATCCTCACAGTCGTTATATTGATAGAAAAAGGATTCATCTCCGAAAAAAGGCCGCTCATGACCGAATTGTTCGGTATCGGTCTTATAGTCGAATGTAGTCTGTATAAATTTAAGGAGTCGGTCGAGACTCTCTGATGCTCCACACCCTTCCATGAGTTTTCCGAGAAGCGGATACAACTGTTTCTTCAAACCGGGAGATAAAGATGCCCTTACATAGATGTCCCATTCATCCGTGACCGGGAATTCGGAGAGATAATCTTTAAGCTCTTTGTTTAGCCGCAGTGTAACCTCTTTCTGATTGGCATTCAAATAGATTTTTTTGGTTACTTCTGTATTTCCGAGTTCCGGATATGTTGAAAATGATATATCGATATTCTTTCCGCGTCCTGGCATCCTATCGAAAACGCGAAGTGCGGAATATTTCATATTATGGGCAATCACATAGTAATTCACTCCATTTAATTTCACAAAAGGATAACCATAAAGAGTTTGCAACACCGGTAGGAGAATCTGAAGCCCGTGGTCGTTCCTTCCAAGTGTACTTCCGTAACCGGATTGATTTAAAATGAAATGAGTCAGAATAGTCCTTAATCCCTCCTGATAAGGGAATTTATCAGTTATTGTTTTCTCACTCACATATTTCACAAACAAATAGTAACCCCAGTCGTTAAGATTCAATTGATTTTTCCAATAGAGGCATTCCGATACAAGGTCATAAAAACGTTGGTGCAGCAATGAATTCCAGACTTTTGACACATTTCTCTCATCGACCCCCTCCAATCTGACATTGACTGTGGGGAAACGTGAGAAATTGCAATCCACTCCAAAGAAACGGAGCGTAGCTGCTTTCTCCTTAATATTAGAGGAATCACTTGATCTTACAAGAGGAATAAGACTGAGAGGGTCTATCTTCTTATCAGGGGATATGATGCGGTCAGGGATTCTTAGCGTAACGGTATCAGTGTCGTCCCCCGGAGCCTGAGGAAATGGAACCGGAATATCACCCGGCAACTCGAGAGGATCTTCCGGTTCCCTTAGACTCCATATTTGTGACAAAGCATCGGAATATTCTTTGTTGAGTTCTCCTCGTTTCCGTTCAAATTCGTCTTTCGATAGCCGTCTGAAAGCATCGAAACGAGCATTCATTTCTTTTTTTGATTTATCGTAATCAAATGAATCGCCATTCTGAGCAACGCCATACATTGGCCTATAAATAGCAATGGCAATGAACATCCACAGGACTCCGAGATGTTTCATCAGAATCTTATTTCAGCACAGAGGCCAATGCCTCTATCGTAGGTCACTCCGGGACATATCGTATAACTTATCCTATGGCCTCTGGAAGGAGAGGTCAAGATGCGCCGGGCTCCGGGAGCCACTATGGCATCGACTATATTGTAGATGTAGAGGGCTCCCAACACTCCGATGCAGATATTACGCCCTGTCTCGAAATTGTCACGACGGTTAGCATACTCACGCTTGTTGTCGGCATTGTGCGTTTTCCCGATCTTGTTGTTATAGTCCACTCTCATACAGTCGGTGTAGATTATGGCTGCTACAGAAAGGGCTGTGCCTCCGAGTATGAGGCCGCCTTTAAGAGTGGAACCCTTGTATAACTGACCCCAGCCAGGAATTATGGCAGAACGCCAAAGACCACGCATGCCATATTTGGTTGTAAGCCGTACGTTGTCGAAATCCGGAGTTTTGTCAATCTGGGAACGGGCGAATAAAGTCGTCAGATAATATCTGCCATCATCACGTCGCTCCCAGTATTCATCTATCTTCATTCCCTGCAGTTGTACCTCTTTACCTTTAATCACGCTATTGGCGATGAAATGTGATTCCGACACATCCTGCGCGTGTCCATTGACAGAAACGGAATGCTCCTCGTCGCGTGACCTGTAATCAGAAGTCACTGTCACCCCCTTTTCAAAACCTGCATCCTGAAGCAGGCTACTGAGACAATTCTCGCGAGCCTCCTTCAGATTACTTGCCACGCTTCGCTCCACTGTATAGATAAAGGTGTTATTGGAAGGTATAGGAACAGAGTGCATCCATCTCGGCTTGATGCCATCAGACTTGTCGCCGGCGAAGGCGTAGAACGCCATCGCCGACAACAATACGACCGAAAAAATCCTACTTTTCATTGAATGCAGAATTTACAAAATTGGAAATTTTGTCGCCATATTTCAAGGCGGCATCGCTATTATCCAAAGCTTCCTCCAAAGCTTTTTTCTGGAGATTTGCCAGAGCTTTGCTGTTGATGGAATAAAACACCCGGCTGTCGAAGCGCCCATTGTTGTCACGTATAAGAGTGAGTTTCGGTGTGCCGAGCGACTGGTTTAGCTCTCGCATTACTATCCGCTCGTAGCCGGAGATAATATTGTCCGTTTCAACCTCGTTAATATCACTCACATCCGTATTTATACGCGCGCGGATTATTGCCTTGCCATCCTCGGCAAATTGGTTCATGGCATCGTTGCGGGCTTTAGTCTTGGCAACATTAGGTTTCTGCGATCCGTAAGCTGAACCGACCAGCGTGGTCGCACCCTCTGCTTCGAGCGCCGACAGTTTTATCATAGCGTTCTCAATCGTTGTGATGCCTTCGGGTTTCCATCCCTCTTTCACGAGGGCCTTTGCCTGTTGCTTGGCCGACTTGGTATCGGATTTGGATGCCGCCATCCCCTGTCCGGCGAATATCGCCAGCACAGATACCGCGATAATTGCGATTCTGAATACTCTTTTCATAACATTATAAATTATAAATTTAAACGAACTATTGTCTAATAACCCTAAACAGTTTCTTAAGGCGTCTTCATGGAATCGTAATATCTCAAAGGCCCGTAGACAGGCTTCCCGTTCTGTATTACATAAGTCCTGACCCCTATACGGCTGAATGTATGGGCTCCCTTCACTCCCGTGATTTCTACTGAGAATTTGCCGGGTCCTGTTCCTTTCACAACTACGCGTTCTGATTTTATAGTAGGATCAGGCCAATATGCATAGCTGTCCATGGCATAACAGAATCCTCGTTCGGTATATTCAGGCTTGCCGACATTGAACACCTCACCATGCAAGGTCATCTTATAATTCATATAATTTATTCCCCAGCATTCTACATCTGTCGGCATCCCTGTTCCGATTTCGGGAAGAATCGGAAGTGTGGTAAATTGAACGATATTGCCATATACGGCTCTTGAACCCTGAAGCAAATATGCCTTGACATAATAAGTGGTATTATATTCCAGATTGACAATGTCAACGGCAAATTTGAATCCCTTCTTCACTGCCTCGAAACGCTTTGTATACTCTCCTTCGGTAAAATTTGGGTCTGTTGATACCAGAAATCCGCATCCAGTCATATAGGGAGTTCCTGTTTTGACTATCTCCGCTTCCAGTCTGGCGGTAAATGAATTAATTTCAGTTACCGGGGAAGTTGATACTTCTCCGGGAATGTATTCCTCGCCTTCGGCCTTGACGGAAATCTCAATGTTGCCGGATCCGTCTGAAGATTTCACTACTATTGTAGTCATATTTGACCCGGTTTTTAATTGATTTCTGTCGATTGTTACGATGATTGTGGATGTCTTTCCATACTCAATGTCAGCCGATCGGGGATTACATTTCACCCAGTCGCAGCCTCCCGTTTCAACCGTGAAATGCAAATTCTTGTAGCCCGGATTCACAACGTTGAATGAGAGAGTGGATAGATCTTTGCCGAAATCCAGTTCCGTCTTGTCGGAAGTCAGTGAAGCAGCCCGGCGTTCTATCAGAAGATGTGCTGAAGCTGTCTCACCGTTCCTTACGCTAACCGTGCCGGTGGCTGAGCTGTAATTCTCCTTTGAGGTTTGAATCGTGTAAGTCCCGGCTTCTATGTTATTGAACGAAAAAGTCCCGTCGCTGCCTGTCACGGTCGAATATCCACCGGGACTGAGAGTTATATTGACCACAGCAACTGGCTCTCCTGTGGTCCGGTCGGATACACTTCCCGCTATTGTACAATTGTTCTCATCAAGAGTCTCGCCGCATCCTGTAAGTAGCAGCATTCCGGTCAGGAATGCCATAAGTTTTGATTTCATGATGTCGAATATATTTTAGACCTTATTTTTCTGGAATCGTTTTCAATGTTATGGAGAACGAGACGGTCTCGCCACTTATAGCCTTGATCATACGGCGGTTGGGCTGATAACCTTCTTTCTGTACCGTCACGTTGTAATCGCCGGGATCAAGTTCATGGAACTCCGTACTGCCTTCGGCGTCGGTGAGAGCCTGCAGTCCTGTTGGGGTGAGAGTTACTGTTGCATGTTCCACGGGATTCCCGGTCGAGAAGTCATAAACAGTGCCGACCAATGTGGAATAAAGGTCATAATCCTCATTTTCCTTGCAGCCTGACATAATCAGTCCTGTCAAAAAGAAAAAGGAGAACGCCAATAAATAAAGTTTTGGGATGTGCCAGGAATTTGTCAGATTTCTTTGCATTCTGTATGTCAGTACCTTACGTCTCCCTAAGGCTTTGGTTAGTGCATAAAGAAAGTGTGGAGACGATTCGTTTATCTACAAAGAGGTTCTGACAAAACCTTGACCATATAAACGCATACCCCACACTTGAATAGATATGGAGTATGCGTGCGCATAATACCGCACAGGCTCTTATCTATACAAGAATGAGCGTCGTCCCACGTCCTATGGTCAAAATGAAACTGTCAGATTTCTTTGTAATGGACAGTGCGAAAACACTTTCTAATATGTAATTGCCAATGGCAAAAGATAATATTGCCATCAACACCGCAAAGTTAACAACTATTTTAGATATTTCAAAATAATAATGTGAAAGAATAAGTTTTGAATAAATTTAAATTTCTTCCA